>ERZ1292625.554-Hain-H41-01um-R1-554-length-54998-cov-47_pt1 | contig 54998 bp, 57 predicted proteins | sample MGYA00564400_ERZ1292625 | MGnify/ENA primary metagenome ERZ1292625 (study PRJEB36523, sample SAMEA6512639) | groundwater metagenome | collected 2019-01-08 | study: AquaDiva: Metagenomics assemblies of 32 groundwater samples | reverse complement strand
TTAAAAACGAGAAAGATGAGGAAAGACAGAATATCTTAACATTCAGGATTCAGCCCGACGAGGGCATAAAAGTCCGTTTCTGGGTTAAGACTCCTGGATTCACAATGGATGTTGAATCGAAGCTTCTCAAGTTCAGGTACAGCGATTCTGCTTCGCTTGCTATCCTGCCAGATGCCTATGAAAGAGTGCTTTATGACGCAATAATCGGAGACCAGACGCTTTTTACGAGCACTGAGGAAGTTACAAGCGCTTGGAAGTATGTCACTTCAGTCCTTTCTTCATGGAATGTCGTGCCGCTCACCATCTACAGAAATGGCGCACAGGATGTGCTATAATCTTTTGGCTATGTTTCAAAACTTTTTACTTAAAACGATGCTGAAGAAGCAAATGAAGAATGTTCCGCAAGAGCAACAGGATCAGATTTTTGCAATGATAGAAAAGAATCCAGATTTCTTTATGAAAATTGCTGAGGAAGCGCAGGAAAAGATCAAGGGAGGAATGGCGCAGCAAGACGCAATGAATGCCGTGATGCTCAAGCATCAAGATGAACTTAAGAAAGTGATGGGGAAATAGGACTTTACTCATAAAATAAAGAGGTGTAGCATAGAGTACAGCTTATGATAACCATGTTCTTTGCTTTATTGCTTTGCGCAGGACTCTATTTAGCGATTTCAATCAAACGATTCGCAAAAAATGAGTACGATTGGTGCCCGGTGAAAGATGCAATGATCGCCAGCCAATTTCCTGACCGCATTTCGGATTCAGGGCAGCTCATGATTATTCCGCAGCGTGATTGCGAGTTTCTCAGCTTTTACACTGATGGATTAGTCGAGACACCCCTACTGATCGTCCCCTCCCGTTGGAGGCACCTCGGCGTTCCTTACGACTGGTTGGATCCCACCCAAAATATTTGATTTTACGTCCCATTGGACGTAGTACCACACGTGCCCTGTTGATGAAGAGTCAACGGGGCACCTTACTTTTAAATATAAGAAGGATGGTGGTGCGATAGAGTTTAAGATTTAGGTAAATGATAAGACCCCTTGATGCTATCGCAGGGTCTTGAAAGATTCAGGATTCCGATTTCTTGAGCTTGATACAACCGACGACAAAGCAAATGAATGCAATCACCAGAAGAGCTTGATAGATCGGGTCACTGTATCTCTCGGGGTGTCTGGCATTATCCAGAGCTACCCACCAATAGGCTCCATTGCCCATATAATTCACCACCTTTCTGAATTTAACAGTATCATTATTATTAACTTTAGTCAAATTTTGAAGATGGTGGTGTCATAGAGTTCAGATCTTTATTTAGTCACTTTTTGCTAAATGCAAGTCAGTTGCATCTAGATTTAGATATATCCATATTTCTGTGTGACCTAAATGCAAGTCACTTGCATTTAGAATGAGATAGCCAAAAGAAAGAACGACCGATGGTCGTTCTTCTGGAAATTGATTCTAATTATTTTTTCTTTTTGGCTGCCATCCGCTTAAGATGGTGACTGAAATAAGTGAAGGAGAGACCAAGGCAGGGAACTGACCAGATCACCTCAGGAAGCGCGATCAGAAATACTATGATTCTCATGGGTAAAAGGCATGGGTGGAAGGGGAGCAAAAATTGATTTCCAGCACAGATTAGCATAGAATCATCCCTATGTCATTATCCATCGGAATCGTGGGTCTACCGAATGTCGGCAAGTCCACCCTATTTAACGCTCTTACTAAAAAAAGCGTTCTTGTAGCCAACTATCCATTCGCTACTATAGATCCTTCGGTCGGCGTTGTGGCCGTTCCTGATGAGCGTCTCCACAAGCTTGCTGACTTTTCGAAGACGCAGAAGACTGTCCCAGCAGTCGTAGAATTCGTCGATATCGCAGGACTTGTGAAAGGAGCATCTGATGGGGAAGGTCTTGGAAACCAATTCCTTACCAATATCCGCGAGACAGATGCAATTGCTGAAGTCGTACGAATCTTCGAGGACGACAATATCATTCATGTTGATGGAAAGATAAATCCACTTAAGGACATTGAGGTTATTAACCTTGAGCTCATACTTGCAGATCTCCAGACAGTTACGAAGCGCTTCGCAAATCTCAACAAGGAAGTTAAAGCTGGTAAAAAAGAAGCAATAATAGAAAATGGCCTTGTCGAAAAAATCAAAGTTACTCTCGATGCAGGCAAGCTTGCGTCTACTGTTATTCCAGATGAATTCGAGGCCCCTTTCTTGAAATCTTTGCACCTGCTTACATCAAAACCCTTCATGTATATCCTGAACAAAAAAGCTGGAGGAAAGAATCTTGATGAGATGAATGACGACCGCTACAGGGCACTTATTAATTTTTTCAATGAAAACAGGGCGAAATGGGTGATTGTCGATGCTGGTATCGAGCACGAGCTCAAGGACATCGATGATAAAGATAAAAAAGAGTTGCGAGAGGGTCTCGGGGCAAAAGATGACGGCATCGATAACCTTATTAAAAAGGGCTATGAGCTTTTGAATTTGATTACTTACTTCACAACCGGCGAAAAGGAAACTCGAGCATGGACTATTGGACGGGGCTGGACGGCACCGAAGGCAGGAACAGCCATTCATGGAGATTTTGAAGAAAAATTCATTCGAGCCGAAGTTATCGAATGGGATAAATTGATTGAGGCAGGATCATTTGGAGCTGCGCGAGAAAAGGGACTTCTAAGGACGGAAGGGAAGGAGTATATCGTGAAGGACGGTGATGTTATGGAGTTTAAGATCTAATTTGCATTATTTTTAAATAGTGCTTAAATTAGTGCAGCTATGAGAAACTACGTTCTTCCTAACCGGATTCGGACTGGGAGTATACCGCTCAAAAAACTGAGAATCATGATTATCATAGGAGTAACCATGCTCCTTGGGCTCATTGCATTCCTGTTTTGGGCTGCTTACGCTTACTCCTCAATGTCGTATTGATCGGGAAACAGTCCTCAACGAAGCCCTGCCACAGCGATGGACAGGGCTTTGCTTTTGTGCTATAATACCGATAGTGTAAGTTAAATTTTAACCAACAAAATCCCTCCAATCCCTCTATGAATATACCCCTGTTCCTTGCGGTGTTAACAACAAGCACAAAGGCATTCTACCTCTGCTTGGGCTTGATCGTGTTTTTGGGAGTACTTTTTCTTACCACCCTGACAGTGGAGAGAAGGACCTGTAACAAGATTTGGCTCTGGGCATGCGCGTTGGTAGTCTTTGCTTCGATTTTCTTTTGGAAAAAGGCATAGTTGCCATGATTTCCTTCAGACCCGCTGTCTTCACGAGGCGGGTTTTTTGTTATATGATACTCACTACTTATGAACCCGTACGACCACGACAGGATCGAGAAAAAATGGCAGAAGGCTTGGGAGTCCAAGAAGCCGAACAAAGTCAAGGAAGATCCTAAGAAAAAGAAGTTCTTCACTCTCATCGAATTTCCATACCCATCCGGTGACGGTCTACATGTCGGACATATCCGCAGCAATACTGCTATGGACATCATTTCCCGCAAGCGACGCAGAGAAGGCTATAACGTTCTCTATCCGATCGGCTGGGATGCTTTCGGGCTTCCTACAGAGAATTATGCTATCAAGACCGGCATTCAGCCTTCAATCGTGACAAAGAACAATACTGATACGTTCCGACGCCAGCTCAAGGCCCTCGGATTTTCTTTCGATTGGTCCAGGGAAATAAATACGACTGATCCGAAATACTACAGATGGACGCAGTGGATCTTTTTGCAGTTCTTGAAAAAAGGCCTGGCATACAAAAAAAAGCTTACGATAAACTGGTGTCCGAAGGACATGATCGGCCTCGCCAACGAAGAGGTCGTAGATGGCTGCTGCGAGCGTTGTGGGACGAAAGTTGAGCAAAAAGAGAAAGAGCAGTGGATGCTTGCCATCACGAAATATGCAGACAGGCTCGATAAGGATCTGGACGAGACTGATTTCCTTGAAAAGATAAAGATTCAGCAGAGGAATTGGATTGGAAAAAGCGAAGGAGCGGAAATAGAATTTCCGATCAAGGGCAGCGATAAGAAAATAAAAGTGTTTACGACGCGGCCGGATACTCTTTTCGGCGTCACTTATGTGGTTCTCGCCCCTGAACATGCCTTTGTCGATGAATTCATCAGCCATGCTGACAATACGATCGAGGTTGCACAATACATAAAGGCTGTCAGAGAAAAGGACGAGGAAGAGAGAACAAATGCAAAAGCTGCTAAAACCGGGGTCGAACTCAAAGGCATCAAGGCAATCAATCCTGTAAACAACGAGGAGGTTCCGATTTGGATTGCAGACTACGTGCTTGCCGATTATGGAACTGGAGCGGTGATGGCGGTGCCTGCGCATGATGAAAGGGATTGGGACTTTGCGAAGAAATACGGGTTGGGAGTAAAGGATGTCGTGATGCCATTGAGAACTGATAAGACGAATCCGCACAGGCCTGGAAAGGAGGTAATAGAAAGGAATGCGGTCCAAGTAATTATTCGAGACCCAAAAAATCAGAAAATACTTTGTTTGAAGTGGAAGAAGCAGCCATGGACCACATTTATTGTTGGTGGAGTAGAGGGCAATGAAGATGTTGTAGAGGCCGCAAAAAGAGAAGCGCTTGAAGAGACAGGCTATAAGAATCTTAAATTTATAAAGGTGCTCGGCGGAAAAGTCAGGAGTGAATTTTTCGCTGCCCACAAGGATGTAAACAGAATTGCGTATTTTAATGTTGCGTATTTTGAATTGGAAAACGAAGAACGCAATGAAATTTCAGCCGAAGAGAATGAAATTCATGAACTCGTGTGGCTTGATCAAAAGGATATTCGGAAGGATACCATGCAATGTGGTGAGCTTGATATTTGGATGCATAGATTGATGAATGATAACTGGGCTTCAGTCGAGCCAGGACTCATGATTAACTCCGCCCAATTCAACGGCAAGGACTCTGAATCAGCTAAAAAAGAAATCACTGCATTCGCAGGCGGACAATGGGTCACCAAATTCAAGCTCCGCGACTGGATATTCTCCCGTCAAAGATACTGGGGAGAACCGATACCAGTAGTTCATTGTGCAAAGTGCGGAATAGTTCCCGTGCCAGAGGAGCAATTGCCAGTCGAGCTTCCAAAAGTGAAGAATTATGCGCCTACAGAGACAGGAGAAAGTCCGCTCGCCTCGATTGAAAAATGGGTCAATACGAAATGTCCAGCCTGCAAGAGTCCCGCAAAGAGGGAGACCGATACCATGCCGAACTGGGCTGGTTCAAGCTGGTATTATCTCCGTTACGCTGATCCGAAGAACAGGAAGGCCTTTGCCGACCCTAAAAATCTCAAATACTGGACTCCTGTCGATTGGTATAACGGGGGAATGGAGCACACGACCCTCCACCTCCTTTATTCTCGCTTTTGGCACAAATTTCTTTTTGACCTTGGACTTGTTCCGACAAGCGAGCCATACAAGAAGCGCACCTCGCACGGCCTCATACTTGCCGAAGGCGGAGAGAAGATGTCAAAATCGAAAGGCAATGTCATCAATCCAGACAACATCATAAAGACTATCGGGGCGGATGCTCTCCGCATCCACGAGATGTTCATGGGCCCTTTCGATCAGGCTATTGCGTGGGATACGAACACGATTGCTGGGTCACGAAGGTTCATTGAGCGCGTATGGAAACTTCAAGAAAAGGTTGGACAGGGTGGTAACGAAAGAATCGAGACGATCATCCACAAAACCATTAAAAAAGTCTCTTCGGATATCGAGGATATGAAATTCAATACTGCAATCAGCGCGATGATGATCGCAGTGAATGATCTTGAGAAAGAAGAAAGAATTTCAAAAGCTCACTATGAGATACTTGTTCAGCTTCTGGCCCCATTCGCACCGCATGTTGCCGAGGAGCTTTGGGCAATTCTAGGAAATAAGGCATCAGTGCATGCGAGCGTCTGGCCAACATTTGATCCGAAAAAGCTGACAGAATCAACCGTGACGATGACGATTCAAGTGAATGGCAAAATGAGGGGAACGCTAGAATGCGCAGCTGATACTGATGATGCTACTATCCAAAAAATGGCTTTAGATAAGCCTGAAATAGCGAAATGGACCAAGGGCGCCGTCATTAAAAAAGTGATTGTCGTCAAAAATAAGCTCATCAATATCGTGGTGCAATAGCTTCATTCGGCCATTCTATTGACATTATATTAATGGTAATGTAGTATCAGTATACACAAATAACAAACATTGTATGGCTACCGTGCAATTCAAACCAAAACAGACAACGAAACGCCTCCTCTCAGCTCTGCCTGATCGTGCTCGCGAAGTGCTAGTCAAGAGATACGGGCTTGGAAAGGATACTGAAAAAATGACGCTTGATGCAATCGGAAAGCTGTACGGCATCACTCGCGAGAGGGTCCGCCAAATCGAGAATTATGCGCTTGCTAACATCAGGAAGTCTGATGCCTATAAGTCTGAGAAGGCAGCTTTCGGCGAGCTTGAAGATTTGCTTCACAGCCTCGGAGGCATCGTCGTAGAAGACGATTTTCTTGGCCATGTAGCTAAGGATAAGTCTCTCCAGAACAACATCCATTTCATACTTGTTATCGGGGACATTTTCAAGAAGCGAAAGGAGGATGATGAATTCAAGCATCGATGGCATGTAAATGAGGAGCTTGCGAAGCAGGTTGAGGATTCTCTTCGAAAGCTTTACGATGGCCTTTCTGATGACGATCTTTTGCCGGAATCTGAAATCATAAATAAATTCCTAAGCCACCTTGAGCTTGTTTCTGAAAAGTACAAGAATCAGGAAATCATGAAGCGCTGGCTCTCACTTTCAAAATCCCTTGGCAAGAACGCAATCGGCGAATGGGGCGTTGCTCACTCTCCGAATGTGAAGACAAAGGGCATGCGAGATTACGCATTCCTTGTTATCAGAAAGCACGGTTCGCCAATCCATTTCAAGGAGGTCGCGAAACAGATTACTCAGGTGTTCAAAAAGAAAGCCCATGTCGCGACTACGCACAATGAGCTCATCAAGGATAAGCGTTTTGTACTTGTAGGACGAGGACTTTACGCTCTCAGAGAATGGGGCTACATGTCGGGGGTCGTGAAGGATGTTATCAAGAGCATAATTGCGAAAAATGGCCCGCTTGCAAAGGAAGATATCATTGAAAAGGTTCTCAAGGAACGATACGTCAAGGAAAACACGATCATGGTAAACCTCCAAAACCAGAAATATTTCAGGAAGACAAAGGATGGCAAGTACGACATCATAGAATCAAATGTAGCGGCATAAGAGAATTCATATGCTATAATTAGCGGCATATGTTTGAAAAAGTCGTAATATATTCGCCGCTCTGGCTTAGCGCCATAATCATTCCAGCCCTTTGTGTCATCTTTTTTGCTCCACAGCTTGGCATGGAGTACCTAGAGCTGTTCGGCGACGTGTTTGCCTTCATTCTAGCCTCATCGTTTTTCTGGTTTCCTCTTTTTCTAATGTATACGTTTTGGAGAACGTGGCTTCTATATGTCCGATCTCGTTTCATTTATAAGCTTGAGTGGATATTGCTTGATATCAGGCTTCCGCAGGAAATAACGAAATCGCCCTTGGCCATGGAGACATTTTTTATGTCGCTTCGCCAGACGGGAGGAGAAACCACCTTCATCGACCGCTGGTGGGACGGCAAGCTCCGAGCACATTTTTCATTCGAGATAGTTTCCATAGAAGGCAAGGTGAAATTCATAATTTACACCCAGAAGAGATACAGAAATCTCATTGAGAGCGCTCTTTATGCGCAGTATCCGAACATAGAGATGCACGAAATTCCTGATTATGCGAGATCTGTTCATTACGATCCGAAGGAGATGGATCTTTATGTCATTGACTATGAGCTTGGCACGCATGACCCTTATCCAATCAAAACGTATGTCGATTATGGTCTAGAAAGAGAAATTGTCGATGAAGAAAACAAGGTTGATCCGCTGAACTCTGTCATCGAATTCATGGGCTCGATCGGAGCAAACCAACAGTGCTGGTTCCAGGTCATCATCAAGGCTCATAAGAAGGAACAAAGGAAGCTAGGAACATGGTTTGGCAAGGATGATCGATGGAAGGAACAAGCAAAGAAAGAGATTGAAAAAATTCGAAAAGAAGCGATGCCTCCGGGCAGCGATCCATCAACGGCCAAGTTCCCCAACCCGACGAAGGGCCAGCAGGAGAGAATCTATGCTTTGGAAAGGAGCATCTCAAAGGTCGCTTTCGATGTGGGGTTGAGATCTATCTATATGGGCAAGAAGGATTTTTTCGATGGAACCAACATATCCGCACAGCGCTCGCTTCTTCGCGCCTTCGCCTCGCCCCATCTCAACAGCTTCAGCGTAACCAACTGGCTTGACGGCTTTGATTACCCTTGGCAGGATTTCAAGGGAATACGCAAGAGAAGGGAAAAAAGAAAAGGCCTCGAGGCTTTCAAAAGAAGATCGTTTTTTTACAAGCCGGAGATAGGCAAGCCAATAGTGCTCAACGTTGAAGAGCTTGCGACGATTTATCATTTGCCTGGTCAAGTCGCACAGACGCCGAATCTTCCACGCATCACATCCAAGAGAAGCCAGGCACCATCAAACCTTCCGATCTAGCCATGCGATACTTCAACAAATCATTCTCCAAGCACTGGAAGAAAAATGTCAGCTTCATCATCCTGGCGCTTTGTACTCTAGCGCTTATCGTCATTTCGCAGCCGCCAAAAAACTTTCCAACCCAAAGATTCGATATTCATGTTCAGAAGGGCGATACGATATCATCAGTCGCGAATAATCTTTATGGCGAGCAAGCCATATCGTCCAAATTTTTTTTCAAGGCTTTGTCAATAATCCTTTCCAAGAATCGCGGAATATTTGCAGGCGATTATAGGTTCACCGAAAAACAGAATCTATTCAGGATTGCCTACAGGATGGCAAAAGGGCATCAAGGACAGCCGAAGATCCGCATCGTCATCCCTGAGGGCACGAATGTGTATGATATGGCTTATATTTTTCTTAGAAGCCTTTCTGATTTCAATGCTCCGCGCTTCGTCTCGCTCGCACATGATTATGAAGGCTATCTTTACCCAGACACCTATTATTTTTTGGCAAACGCCAAACCTGAAGAGATTATCCGTACAATGAGAGAGAATTTCAACGATAAGGTTACGACCATTGAAAAAGAGATAATCGCTTTCAAAAGGCCCCTTGGCGAAATTGTCGTAATGGCTTCTCTAGTCGAAAAGGAGGCATATGCCGATGAATCGAGGAGGATCATCTCCGGAATTCTTTGGAAAAGGCTTGCGAAGGGCATGGCACTGCAAGTCGACGCGCCATTCTATTATACGACTGGCAAGGCAGGCGGATTTACGCTTGATGATTTGAGGGTCGATTCACCTTACAATACGTATACGAATAAGGGCCTGCCTATCGCCCCGATATCTAATCCAAGCTTGGCGACAATCCTCGATACCGTAACGCCGATCGAAACTCCATACTGGTTCTATCTTACCGGCAATGACGGCGTTATGCGGTATGCCTCGACGTTCGATGGGCATCTTGCAAACAAGAACACGTATTTGAAATAAAAGCGCTGGTAGCCTATACTCGAGTCATGTCGGGAATCAGGAAAAAAGTCTATGTCGGAATGTCTGGCGGAGTAGATAGCTCTGTTTCTGCTGCGTTGCTAAAAAAAGCGGGTTATGAAGTCGTGGGAGTGTTCATCAAGGTTTGGCAGCCTGACTGGATAACGTGCACATGGAAAGAAGATCGCCTGGACGCCATGCGCGTGGCAGCCAAGCTCGAGATTCCTTTTGAGACTCTTGATCTTGAAAAAGAATATAAGGAAGGCGTCGTAGATTACATGATCAGAGAATACAAGTCCGGCAGGACACCGAATCCCGATGTGATGTGCAACCGTTACGTGAAGTTTGGCGGGTTTTTCAATTGGGCAATGAAACAGGGCGCTGATTTTGTTGCTACTGGGCATTACGCTCAAATCAAGGCCGGAAAGCTTGTAGCTGGAGATGACAAGAACAAGGACCAGTCGTACTTTCTCTGGACACTTACCAAGGACCAGCTCTCGAAGACGCTTTTTCCCGTGGGAAACATCGAGAAACCTGAAGTGCGAAAGCACGCAAAAAAGTTTAAATTGCCAAATGCTGACAAAAAAGACAGTCAAGGGCTTTGCTTCATCGGGAAGATTGATATCAAAGATTTTCTTTCTCATTACATTGAGCCAAAAAGGGGCGATGTGCTTGATGAAAATGGGAATGTCATAGGTGAGCACGATGGGGCCTTCTTTTTTACCATTGGAGAAAGACACGGATTTACGATTACAAAAAAGTCTTCCCACGATCAACCGTATTATGTAATCGCGAAAAATCTTGAAAAAAACGCAATTACTGTTGCAAACAAAACAACTGAGGGGAGTTTGCCGAACGGAATCAAAAAAACCACGCTTTCAGATATAAATTGGAATCAGGGAAGCGTGCCTTTGAACAAAATTTTGCTTGCCCGCTCTCGATACAGAGAGGAACTTCAGGAAGTTAAATTCACTGACCAAAAAACAGTTGAATTCGTAAAACCACAATATACTCTTTCAGCGGGGCAATCGCTTGTCGTATACGATGGCGAAGCATGTCTTGGTGGTGGTATACTGTCTGCATGAATCATCTCATAACCATCACCAAGGCAGATGGCTCAAAAGAGCTTTTCGAGGAAAGCAAGCTCGTGGAATCCCTAAAAAACGCTGGCGGAAGCGAACAGATCATCGAGGACGTGATTGATCATGTCAGCAGGGAAATGTACGATGGGATGCCAACCAGCGAGATATATTCGCGAGCATTCAAGCTTCTCCGCAAGCACTCCATGCCGATAGCGGTCAAGTATTCGCTTCGCCGAGCTCTTTCAGAGCTTGGCCCTGATGGGTTTCCCTTTGAAAAATACATCTCTCGCATATTCCAAGCATGGGGATATGAGACTCTCACCGATCAGACGGTGCTTGGCGTCTGCGTGGCGCATGAAGTGGATGTCGTCGCTTGGAACAAGGACAAGCTAATGATGGTTGAAGCGAAATTTCACAACGAACTCGGGATGAAATCTGATCTCAAGGTCGCTCTATACATAAAAGCCCGTTTCGATGATCTGCGCGGCAACATGTTCAATTATGGCGGCGTTGTCCGCAAGCTCGATGAAGGCTGGCTCATTACGAATACGAAATTCACTGATCAAGCTATCCGTTACGGCGAGTGCCAGGGTGTCAAAATGCTCGGGTGGAACTACCCGCACAAAGGCAATTTGCAGGACATCATCGAGGAACTCCGCCTGCATCCTTTCACCTGCCTCGTTTCGCTGTCCAATGCCCACAAAAAGGCCCTTTTGTCGAAAGGTGTCGTACTATGTACCGATATTTACAAGCAGCCAAATTTTCTTAGGGAAATCGGAATGAAGCCGACTGAAAGCGAGGAGGTGATTTCTGAAATTCGCGGCGTTTGCGGAATCAACTAGATAATTCTATAATGGAGGCACTATGAGCATTCATTACCTGCATTGGGCGACCGAAGACGAACAAGCCCTCTCAAGAGCTCAGACTTTTGATGAGCTTGCGCGAGTCGCCCTGAGAGTCATTTCAAAAATTGAAGGAGATATCCACATGGTTTCTGGGCCAATTTCGACTGGCGGAGTGGGGACTGTTCCTGGTAACCTTTATGTCTTTGAAAAGATAATCGAGATACTGTCGAAGGATGAAGGCTACAACATATTCAGCCAGATTCCATTTCAGAAGAAGATGGATAGTCTATGCCAAATGTGGCAGAAAATGAACCCGAATGAGATTCATTGCATACCGATCCTTGAGAATTTTTATAAACCGCTTTTCTCCTCCGGAAGAATAGCGGTTGTTCATTTCATCTACGGGTGGGAATCATCGTTCGGCTCACGATGGGAACACGATTATTGCAAGAAAAATACGAAAATCAGGATTGAATATCTGCCGAAGGAATTGTCGCGAAGGGCACTCAAAGACAACGACAATATCCATCTCTATGACTAGAACCGGTGAGCTGAAGAAAATCAAGGACGAGGTTCTAGCGCTTTCGACGTCGCCTCTCTATAAATACCGTACAAAAAACAAATACCTGCCAGTCATCGGAGAGGGCAGCCATAATGCTCGGATAATGTTCGTCGGTGAGGCTCCGGGAAAGAATGAGGCTTTGACGGGAAGGCCGTTTTGCGGCGCTGCTGGAAAGGTGCTTGATGAACTTTTGACAAGCGCTGGCATTGACCGCAAGGACGTATATGTCACAAATATAGTAAAAGACCGACCGCCAGAGAACAGGGACCCATTGCCTGAAGAAATTGAGGCTTACGGGGGGTTTTTGGATCGCCAGATAGAGATTCTTCAGCCAGAGGTCATAGCGACCCTTGGACGTTACGCTCTAGGTTATATTATGGAGAAATTCGGACTTGGTCTTGAGCTGGAACCCATAGGAAAGGCTCATGGTAAGGCATACAAAGCGCATGCCTCATACGGTTCGATTGAAATAGTTGCTTTGTATCATCCTTGTGTGGCACTATACAATCGTAATCAGATAACGACCTTGAAGAATGATTTTAAAATTTTAGAAAAATATGGAAATTAAAGTAATCGTCATTACAGGAGCAAGCCGAGGACTCGGAAAGTCATTGGCGGAAGCACTTATTGCTAAGGGTGCGAAGGTCGTCGTCTCTGCGCGCGATAAGACAGAACTTGAAGCACTTGGAAAACAAATCGGCGCATTTGCTGTCGTTGGTGATGTCACCAAAGAAGCTGATATGACTAGCCTTGTTGAAAAATCCATCTCAAAATTCGGAAAGATCGATATTTTCATAAATAATGCTGGCATCTGGCTTCCGCACGCGCCGATTGGGGAGATCAATATGGAACAGGCGCATAGGGTCGTCGAAGTGAATCTTTTCGGGACAGTAAATGCAACTCGCGCCGTGCTGCCTTATTTTAAAAATCAAGGATTCGGTGTATTGGTAAATATCGTATCTAGTTCTGCGCTCACGGGACGTCCTAATTCAGCTATGTATTCAGCAAGCAAATGGGCAGTACGAGGTTTCACTGATTCAATCAGAGAGGAGTTAAAAGGAACTGGAATCAAGGTTGTGGGAATATATCCTGGAGGAATCAAGACGCATTTGTTTGACGAGAAGGCGCCAGCAGAATTCAGTGATTTCATGGCGCCGGAATATGCTGCTGAGAAAATCATTGAACACATCGCCGGACCGACCCCAGAAATTGATTTCATATTGAAAAGGCCAGGACAAAAATAATGAAAAAAAGTGATTACAAGCCATCGCAGAAAATTCTAGAAAAGTACGCAAAAGTGCTTGTTAATTTTGCTTTAAATAGCGGAAAGGGAATCAAGAAGGGTGAGGTGGTGAATATCATCGCTGAAGAATATTCAAAGCCGCTTTTTCTTGAGCTTAGAAAAGCCGTATGGAAATCAGGAGGACATGTCATCAGCACCTACTATCCAAGCAACGATGAGGAATACAATGTCGATAGGGATTTTTTTGATAATGCGCAAGAGGAACAGCTCTCATTCTTTCCGTCAAAGCATCTTAAGGGCCTTATAGACGAGATTGATCATTCCATCTTTATAATTAGTGAGACGAATAAGCATGCTCTCAAGGGTATTGAACCAAAGAAGCTCATGCAGCGCGGCAAGACCATGAAGCCATACATGGAATGGCGAAATAAAAAGGAGAATGCTGGCAAATTTACTTGGACTCTCGGACTTTATGGAACTCCTGCAATGGCAAAGGAGGCTGGTATGACTCTTGAAGAGTACTGGGACCAGATCATCAAAGCCTGCTACCTTGATAAGAAGGATCCGATCGGAACCTGGAAGGCTCTGTACAAGAAGCTCGAAGCCTACCGACTAAAATTTAATGCGCTTGATGTCGATAAATTCCATATAGAAGGGCCAGATGCTGATCTTTGGATCAAACATGGCGAGAAAAGAAGCTGGATGGGGGGTTCTGGACGTAATATTCCGAGTTTTGAACTCTTCACTTCGCCAGATTGGAGAGGTACGGAAGGCTGGATAAAATTCAATCAGCCGCTCTATCGCTATGGAAATCTTATTGATGATGTCAGACTTGAATTTAAGAATGGAAGAGTTATAAAGAGTTCTGCAACGAAGAATGAAAAGGTTCTTAAGGAAATGATCGCCACGGAAAATGCTGATAAGGTTGGCGAATTTTCTTTGACCGACAAAAGATTTTCTCGCATTACAAAATTCATGGCCGAAACTCTTTTTGATGAGAATGTCGGTGGTACACATGGAAATACACACATTGCTCTTGGTAATGCATATCATGATTGCTATAACAGCGACCCAAGCAAGCTTTCAAAGAAAGACTGGGAGAGGCTTGGTTACAATGACTCGTCAGTACACACCGATATTGTTTCTACAGCGCCCCGAACCGTGACTGCATATATGAAAGACGGCAGCACGAAGGTGGTATATAAGAACGGCCAATATGTCCTCTAAGCAGCTTTTGGAAAAATTGAATTCTGATTACGCCCGCCTCCATGCTGCTTTTGAAAATGCTTTTTGGGACTTGAGAATGGGAATTGTGGAAGATGGCAAGAAAATGAATGACGCTGAGGCAAAGAGAAGTGCCTTCAGATCGAATAAAAAATTGAAAGCAGTGGTTGAGACAGCAATTAAGAAAGCAAAAGGCGTCGAAAAGAAAAGACTGCAGGTCTGGAGCAGGTTTTTCGGTCTTTATCAGGTTCCAGATTATGCGGTGCCTATCCGCGCAAAAGTTGCTGAACTTGAAGAGAAAGTGCTGAAAGTTCATAGCACGCGAAAGGAGGGCTACATTGATCCGAAAATCGGAAGCTTTGTTGAAGCATCCCGCAACAGGATGCGAGCTATGATGCGCACGAATCCTGATGAAGCCACTCGCAAGGCCTGCTTTGAAGCGCTTGAGAAACTGCCTCTGGACACGCTCGATGACTTCGTTGAGATAATAAAATGCAGGAATGAATATGCCCAGGTCCTTGGCTATGAGGATTTTTATGACTACAAGATTCATCTTGATGAAGGAATGACAAAAAATGAGCTTTTCGAGATTTTCGATCAAATATATGAAAAGACCAAATACGCCTTCGGCAATATCAAGGAACTTGAAAAAGAAAAACCGGGATTGAGAAAGCCTTGGAATTTCGGCTATATGATGACTGGTGATTTTACAAGGGAGGAGGACCCGTATTTCCCATTCAAGGATTCGCTTCTGCGCTGGGGCAGATCCTTTTCCGCGCTTGGCGTTGACTTCCGAGGCGGGGAACTGAGGATGGACCTGCTCGATCGCAAGGGAAAATGGGATAATGGTTTTTGTCATTACCCAACCCTTGTTCGATACGACGAGAAAGGAAAAATACTGCCGGGTTCAGCAAATTTCACTTCAAATACTGTTCTTGGTCAGCTTGGCTCAGGTATGCGGGAGATTCATACGGTCTTTCATGAGGCCGGCCATGCAGCAGACAGGCTCAATTCAATTCAAAAAGACGTCTGCCTCAATACAGAGTACCCGCCGTCGACGGTTTCTTGGTCGGAGACACAGAGCATGTTCATGGATTCTATCTCAAGCAGCATAGAGTGGAAAATGCGCTACGCAAAAAACAAGGACGGCGATCCATATCCGTTTGATCTCTTTGAGAGGAAGATCCGGGCTGTGCATCCACTTTTGCCGCTCGACATGATGAGCATCATGTTTGTGATGAATTTTGAGCGAGCTATTTATGAATGCAAAAATCTGACCCGAGAGTTCATTCTTGAGACTGCAAAGGAAGTTTATAGAAAGTATTCTGATAAATCCGAGGATTCCATTTCTATTTTGAATGTTCCGCATATTTATTCTTGGGAAAGCTCAGCTTACTATCATGGCTATGGCCTTGCGGAACTCGGGGTGGCGCAATGGCGTGAATACTTTCTTAAAAAATACGGATATATCGTTGATAACCCGAATGTCGGAAAGGAAATGACTAAAGTCTGGAAGCACGGATCGCTCTACACTTCTGGAGAATTTATAAAGATGGCAACAGGGAAGCCAAGAAGTGCTGAAACTTACATAAAGCAGGTCACGCGTTCGGTAGATGAAATCCTTTCAGGTGCACGAAAGAAAATTTCTCGACTCAATAAAGTGCCACTTTACATAAAGCCAGTGAAATTAAATGCAAAAATAGCGCTCGTACACGGGAAGCAGAAGATTGCGGACAACAAGAAGAGCTTTGAGGAGATGGAGGTGAAATATAAAGAGTGGCTTAAGAGTTTGAAATAGTATTGACTTTAAAGCCATTTTATGATATATAAATAGCGACGGATTTCAAATTGTTCTTTACATAAACCACAACCACTTATCGCATGAACACAACACGAAAGCACGGATGGATTCTTTTACCAATTCTTTTTGTGGTCATAGCTGGAGTAACACTCTTGGCTGTCCACGGAATGGCAAAGTACGGATACTAACAAACCAACAGGTCGGCTAAGAAAGGGCCAGGTACCTGAACCAAACCATTCAGCAATAGTATGAATATCGTAACCCAGACGCATCTAACAAGTAATCTGCGACATTTACAGACTATCCTTGAGCAGGTGGCTCATGGAATCGTCAGGTGGTGTAAGGGATATACAGGACCCTCAAAGGAACTCGTCACATCGGTTGTTGTCACTGACGACATTGATTTTGCGAACACAGCAACTGAGACAAATGACGTCGTCATCCTTATCAGTCACCAACCCGAAACTGTTCGGGAGGGTGTGTCGGTCTGTGATGTTCCTGGAATTGCAACGGGGATCTGCGAACGGCTCTTACACATTCAGCGCCGGCACTCCCACTAAGCATGGTCACACAACTTAAGCGGCGTAATAGGATTAATCCTGCGACGTCGCTTTTTTATTTTAAAAAATACTTATAATATGCTAAACTCACCTCCATGAATCTCCAGATGACCTCATCAGAAATTCGCTCGAAATTTCTTGCTTTCTTTGAGAAAAGAGGGCACGCAATCATTCCTTCAGCTTCTCTTGTGACTCCGGATGAAAAGGGGGTTACGAATGCAACACTTTTTAATACTGCAGGTATGCAGCCTCTTGTTCCGTATCTGCTCGGAAAGCCTCATCCGCAGGGGACTCGTCTCGTAGACTCTCAAAAATGTCTTCGAACAGTCGATATTGATGACATTGGAGACAAGACTCATGCCACATTTTTCGAAATGCTCGGCAATTGGTCGCTCGGAAATTACTTTAAAAAAGAAGCAATCAATTGGAGCTATGAATTTTTGACTGATAAAGAGGAGGGGCTTGGGCTCAATCCTTCACAGCTTTATATAACGGTTTTCGAAGGCGATGCAAATGCGTCGAAGGATGATGAGGCTGCAGATATCTGGAGAGAGATTTTCAAGAAAAATAGTATCGATGGAAACAGGATTTTTTACATGCCTGCTTCAATGAACTGGTGGGAAGCCGGTGAGAACGGTCCCTGCGGTCCTGATACAGAGATGTATTATGATATTGCAGGAAAATTCGGAGGCAAAGGCATAACTCATGAAGAGTTCCTTCAAGCTGATAATGCACGAGATGTCGTGGAGGTCTGGAACGACGTATTCATGCAGTATGAAAAGAAGGATGGAAAAATAATTGGCACTTTGCCAAAGCCTTCTGTGGATACAGGAGCAGGACTTGAGCGGCTAACAATGACGCTTCAGGGCGTTGATAATATTTATGATACGGATCTGTTCAAGCCAGTGATGAGCCTCATGAAGAATCCTGATCAGACAATTCGGAACAAGAGAATTATCGCTGATCATCTTCGTGCAGGCACATTTCTCATTGCAGATGGAGTAATTCCCTCAAACACAGACCGTGGATATATCCTTCGACGTCTCATTCGACGAGCAATCATAAGCACGACTGATAAGATGCTTGATGAAAAAAGAATAAGTGTTTTTGTGGATACGATTGCTGACACATACGCTCAAGCGTATCCAGAACTTACAGAAAAAAAGGATCATATTAAGAAAGTGTTGATTGAGGAAGCCAATAAATTTGCCACAGCCCTTGCTCATGGAATCAAAGAGTTTGAACGTCTTGCAAAATCAGGCTCAATTTCTGGAGCAGATGCTTTCATGTTGTTTTCATCTTATGGACTTCCAATTGATGTAACAAAAGAGCTTGCAAAAGAAAAGAATCTTGTCATCGATATCGCTGGCTATGAAGCAGAATTCAAGAAGCACCAATCCCTCTCTCGATCTGGCGCAGAACAAAAGTTCAAAGGCGGCCTTGCCGATGCAAATGATCCTCAAGTAATCAAATATCATACGGCAACACATCTTCTTCATCAAGCGCTCCATGATGTGCTCGGTGAAGGTGCTGATCAGAAGGGATCCAACATCACACCAGAGCGATTGCGATTCGATTTCTCATATGGACAAAAAATGACCGATGAGCAAAAAAAGAAAGTTGAGGTCATTGTGAACGATAAAATTAGCAAAGCTTTGCCTGTACAGAACATTACTCTGCCAAGAGCAGAAGCTGAAAAAACTGGGGCACGTCACTTCTTCGGAGAAAAATACGGCGACGAGATCTCCATTTACTATATCGGTGATTCGCTTGAGTCAGCATATTCAAAAGAATTCTGCGGAGGACCTCATGTAAAGAACACTTCAGAGCTCGGAACATTCAAGATACAAAAAGAAGAAGCATCGTCTCAGGGCGTGCGAAGGATAAAAGCGATTTTACAATAAAAAAGCATGATATAATGTTTTCATCATGTTCCCGTTTTTTTCTCATACTAAAGAGGGGAGGCAAAGCATCATTCTTGATATCCAAAGCGGGCTTGTTCGTGGAGCGCTTGTTTCTCGGGATATAGACGGTTCCGCGCATATACTATCCGTAGTCACTAGATCAATTCCAAGCAAGACGCACATCGCTAACGGGTCTCACCTGATGAAAAGAGTACTAAAACTTGTGTCAGAAGTCATTGAGCATCTTGCCAAGGACGCTCCGAGGGTTTCAGAAATCCATTACATACTGTCATCACCTTGGATAAGCTCACAGCTGAAGACGATAAAAATCGATTACAAGAAAGAAACGGCGATTGATTCTGGCGTGCTGGCTGATCTTATAAAGGGTGAATTAAAGCAGGATATGGGCGAGGATGCACAAGCTGTTGAGCAGAAAATCTTCGAGATTAAGCTCAACGGCTACACAACCGCATATTTCGATTCGAAAAGAGCGCATATGCTCGAGCTTTCATTGGCGACATCGTTCGCATCGACGAGTTTTCTTTCGAAATTGCACTCAGTCGTTCAAGGCAGGCTTGATATTCGAAGCTTTACGCATAATTCCGCGCTTCTTATGCAATATGCAGCTCTTCGTGAAATACTGGACGACAAGCATGAATATATCTATATTCATGTGCACGGCGAATTGACCGATGTGGTCATAGTCAAAAACAATCTTTGCAGACATCTAGCGTCCTTTCCCTTCGGTATTTCTGCGTTGCAGCGAAAAATCGCCAGCCTTACAAACCAAGGCATAGAATCAAGCGACTCGCTCCTTTCTCTCTATCAAGGCGATAAGCTGAGCGAAGCTGAAAAATCATCAGTTCAAAAAGCCGTCACGCCGCTCCTTCAGGAATGGGCGGATTCATGCATCAAGTCCTTCGTTTCTAAATTCGACAGCACAAGCATTCCTCGCACCGTCTATCTTGCGGCCCACAGCCACTTCGATCTCTTTAAGGACGCCTTGCTTTTTCGACCTGACCTGAGCTTGAGCATTATTCCATATGATTCTGTTTCAAAGCCTGGCAAGATAACATTTGAAAAAGGTTCTTCACAGAGCACTATGATGCAGATGTATACTCTTGCACTTGGAACTGTGTTATAATTTTTGCAAACAGATTTATGCCTTCAAAAAAAGTCGTACAAGATATCGTTCCAACTGGAAGACGTTCAATCAGGAATATTCCAATCGAACACGAAGTGGATGCTCCTGTGAAAACTTCGCGCCGAAAAACCACGGTTAGGTCAGCCGCTCGTGCTGATCGAGATGAGGAGCTTCCAAAAAGGAAGAGGAGTACGGGGAAATATGTTCTCAGTTTTTTTATTGTCTTTGTCTGCATAGCCGTAATCGGCATTGCTCTTTCACTTTCATATTCAAAAGCTGTCGTCACTATAACACCCAAGGTTACTGACTTTGATGTGAATGGGACGTTTACCGCAAAGAAAAATGCATCAGGAACTGAGCTTGGATATGAGGTCGTAAGCGTTTCCGATGAGGCGCATCAGGTCATACCTGCAACAAGCGGTCCAGCAGTTCAGACAAAGGCAAAAGGCACAGCCGTAATTTACAATAATTTCAGCAGTACTGCCCAGACTTTGGTGGCAGGAACGCGATTATCCAATCCTGACGGCCTTATATACCGCACGACTGTCACAATCAGCGTTCCCGGAAAAAAAACGTCTCCAGGCAGCATAGAAGTTGCTATAGTTGCTGATCAGGCTGGTGCAAACTACAATGCGTCCATCGCTGACCTTAAAGGCGATTACAAAATCGTCGGTTATAAGGGCACGCCGAAATATGACGGTTTTTATGCTCGCCTAAAAACAGACATTACCAGTGGATTTTCTGGAAACAAAATGATCATAGTCCCCGACGCGCAGAAAGCTGCAGTTACAGCACTGCAGGGAGCCCTTAGGGAGCAGCTGCTAGCAAAGCTGAAAGCCGCCGTTCCTAGTGGATTCATACTTTACGATAGCGCATACACGATTGAATATACGAATCTAGAGCCAGTAATGAAAGAAAATACTTCCGCTGATATCATCGTGAAGGGAACTGCGTACGCTGCAATCTTCAAGGCCGATGCGCTTATAAAGTTCATAGCTGGCAGAGAGATTCAAAAATTCCCATCAGATACGTATATTGTTGGCGGGGATGCTAATTTGAATTTCAAAGTTTCAAATGCAAAGGATTTTTCAATTAAGAAAGGCACGCCGATGATATTCACGCTAAGTGGCCCGATTTCAATAACTGGAACATTTTCTGAATCTAAACTAAAGGATGAGCTTAAAGGCATCGATCTTAAGGCAAGCAACGCCGTATTTGGCAAATATACGGCTATAAGCAATGCTTACGCTCTAATTACGCCATTCTGGATGAGGTCCTTTCCAAACTCAGCGGAAAAGATTATACTGGAATATAAAGCCGAATAAGATTATTTTTCGATACTAGGTATTGACGCGGTACTTGACTTTTATCTAGTGCTTCTGATAGTATGGCTAAACGCGAAAATTTTGATGGATTCCAACACAAAAAATACTCAAGAGCAAAAAAAAGCTACGGCGTACGGTATAGTTACCGAAGCTCTGCCAGATACTTTGTTTAGAGTGAGGATTGATGGAGAGGAGGAAGTCGTGCTTGCGTACTTGGCAGGGAAGATGAGGATGCACCACATCAGGATACTGATCGGTGACAAGGTAGAGCTTACCCTAGATCCATACGGAGGGAGGGCTAGGATTACAAAAAGACTTTAACAATAAATTTTAATATCGAATGAAGGTCAAAGCATCAGTCAAGAAAATCTGCCCGAAGTGCAAAGTAGTCCGACGAAAGGGCTGCGTTTATGTCATTTGCCAAGCTAATCCTCGCCATAAACAGCGACAGGGATAATTAAAAAAATATTATGCGAATATTAGGTATTACAATTCCGGATGCTAAAAGACTTGAGATTTCACTCACGGCGCTTTATGGAGTAGGACGATCCCGAGCGCTCTTTATTTTGAAAAAAGCAAAAATTGATCCAGCGCTCGCAGCCAAGGATCTCACGGTCGATCAGGAGAATGAAGTTCGAAAGATCATTGAGTCATTCAGAATCGAAGGCGATCTCAAGCGTGAGGTTGCGTCAAACATTAAGAGACACAAGGATATCAAGACATACAGAGGCACGCGCCACGCACGACGCCTTCCAGTGAGAGGCCAACGGACCAAAACAAATTCTCGAACGGTGCGTGGAAACACCAGAAAGACGATGGGTTCAGGACGAAAGAAGGAAGAAAAGAAATAATTTATGGGAAAAAAAAGAATTGTTACAACTGAAGGGGAGACAAAGAAGGAGGGCGCTGCAAAGCAGCCATCTGCTTCTAAAAAGCGCCTTGATTCAGGCGTGCTTTACGTCCAGTCAACTTATAATAATACCAAGGTTCTCCTTACTGACAATGACGGAAATGCGATCATGTGGTCATCGAGCGGAAGCCTTGGATTCAAGGGTGCAAAAAAAGGGACTCCTTTTGCAGCAGCGAAGGTCGGCGAGACCCTTGCATCAAAGGCAGCCCTCCTTGGCCTCAAGGAAATAAGAGTAGTAGTGAAAGGCGTCGGATCAGGACGAGAGTCAGCGATTCGAGGCTTTATTTCTAAAGGAGCAGTGATTTCCTCTATCAAGGACGAGACTCCTGTGCCATTCAACGGTCCGCAGCCAAAGAAGCCTCGACGAGTATAATGCAGGCTCATTAATTTTAATAAATAATATGATTATCGGACCAAAATACAAAATAGCGCGACGACTCGGGGCAAACATCTTTGAGAAGACTCAGACCCAGAAATTTGCTGTGCGTTCAGAGCAAAAATCCGTCGGAAGGGGCATGGGCAAGAAGCCCCGCGCTAAAAGCGATTTCGGACTTGGAATGATAGAGAAGCAGAAAGCTCGATACAGCTACGGAATTACTAGCAAGCAGTTTACGAACTATGTGCAAAAGGCGACAGAAAAGAGGGGAAATACTGCCGATATTCTTACTGGGCTTCTGGAGTCACGTCTAGATAACGTAGCTCTCCGAGCCGGTTATGCTACGACGCGACAGGCAGCCAGACAGATGACATCTCACGGTCATCTCACAGTCAATGGCAAGATCATCACCATTCCTTCATATCATGTGAAAGTAGGGGATGTTATCGGCATACGAGAAGGCAGCAAGAAAAAAGCTCTTTTCTCAGCGCTTGATGAACGATTGAAGGCCATCAAGATTCCAGCATGGCTCAAGCTTAATTTTGATAAAAAGGAGGTCAAAGTCGATGGAAACCCGAATATCCTTCACTCTGAGCTGATGTTTAATGTGGGGGCGGTTTTGGAATTTTATAGCCGATAAAATTTAATATTTTAATAATAAAAATATGTCAAATCATTCAATTATCGTTCCATCAAAACCGAAAATAATCCGTGAGGAGGGATTCAGCGGCATTTATGAAATCGACGGCCTTTATCCTGGCTACGGACATACTCTTGGAAATTCTCTTCGAAGGATTATCCTTTCATCACTCCCTGGTTCAGCGGTTACAAAAGTGAAAATCAAGGGCGTTGAGCATGAATTTTCTTCTCTGAATGGAGTAAAGGAGGATGTTATAACGCTTCTTCTCAATTTCAAAAAACTCCGAATCAAGCTTATTGGCGATGAACCGCAAACAATCACTCTCAAGGCAAAGGGCGTGAAGACTGTGACTGCAAAGGATATAGAATGCCCAGGCCAGGTTGAGATACTCAACCCAGAGCTTCTTATTGCCACTCTTACGGATAAAGGTTCTGATCTCGATGTTGAAATTACGGTTGAGAAAGGCCTCGGATATGTAGCAAAGGAAATTATTACGAAGGATCGAGTCGATATCGGAACGATTTCAATCGATGCGACATTCACGCCAATCAAGAAGGCTAACTACGAGGTTGAAAACATGCGAGTCGGCGACCGGACAGATTTCAATCGATTGAGAATTTCTATCGAGACAGACGGGACGCTTATGCCAAAAGAGGCTTTGGAGAACTCGATTTCCCTTATGATCATGCAGCTTAAGTCTATTGTCGGCTTCAAAGAAGAAGAGGCGATTGTTGAGGAAAAAAACGAAGAATCAGCTGCTTCAGCCGATAGTGATGCGAAGCAGGAATTTGACGTAGAATTCCTCAAGACGCGAATCGATGCCATCGGCTTGTCTGCGCGAACGACTAAGGCCCTTACAAGCGCGAATATCCGAACGGTTGGCGGCCTTGCCAGGAAGAAGGAAGTCGACATCCTCGATATCGAAGGCCTAGGAAGCAAAGGAATCCAAGAAATCAAAAAGGTGTTGTCACAGTACAACATCACCCTTAAGTAATCCATTTAACATAAGAACATGAGACATCATTCATCAACAAGAAAATTCGGACGAGAAAAAGACCAAAGAAATGCTTTGATGCGTTCTCTTGCTCGGAACCTAATCAATGAAAGCAGGATCACGACGACCTTGCCGAAGGCAAAGGAGCTTCGGCCTTATGTCGAGAAGCTTGTCACAAAGGCAAAGTCAGGATCCTTGGCATCCAGACGGCTTATTGTCTCAAAAATAGGCGGTGTTAAGGAAGTCAAAGAGCTTTTCGATGTCATTGCGCCTAAATACAAAGATAGAAAAGGCGGATATACGCGAATTATTAAGATTGCCCGCCGTGAGCTTGACGCTGCGCCGATGGCCATGATTGAATTTGTATAATTAACATGATACACACAATAGACGCACAAAATAAGAAGCTAGGACGGGTTGCAAGCGAGGCAGCAAGCTTCCTGATGGGCAAGCGAACGACTTCATTCGTTAGGAATAAGGTTTCCGGCGTTCAGGTCAAGATCATAAACACGAACAAGGCGGCTTTTGATGTCAAGAAGCTTGATGATAAGGAGTATGTGACTTTCACAGGCTTTCGAGGCGGAATTTATACAGAAAAGCTTTCAGCCCTTATCGCTCGAAAAGGGACGAAGGAGGTTTTTGAGAGGGCCGTATATCGAATGCTTCCATCTAACAGCCTTCGTAAGCAGATGATGAAGAATTTAACCATTACCGAATAACACCATGTCTACTATCAAATCAGAAAAATACATAGAGGCAATCGGACGACGAAAGACGGCTTCTGCTCGAGTGCGCATTATGCCTGCTTCCAAGCAATCATACGACATTAACGGCAAGAGCCTTGAGACGTATTTCCCAACAAAAGAGCTTCAGATGTCGGCAGTCGAATCCTTCACAGAGTCAAAGCTTTCTGAAACGAAATTCAAGGTAACTGTGGTAGTAAGTGGCGGAGGAATCAGCGGACAGGCAGATGCTATGCGGCATGGCTGCGCAAGAGCCCTTATCGAGTGGGACAAAGAGCTTCGAGGCAGGCTTAAGAAGGCTGGCCTCCTCAAGCGAGATCCACGAGCAAAGGAGCGCCGAAAGTTCGGTCTCAAGAAAGCCCGAAAGTCTCCTCAGTGGTCAAAGCGATAAGACACAAAAAGAATACTCCCACAAGGGGTTTTCTTTTTTGTATAGGAGTATAATTATACTCCAGTTAGCACTCGTGTCAGTAAATTCGGTCAACCTGGGAGGACAGCCATGAAAGCACTCGGATTCCTTTGGAATTGGTTCGTTATTCGCTACATTCCTGCAGGCTACGAGGACGACGATGGGTTCCATTACGGAAAGCCATAGGCGTGTTTCGAAATAAGGAAAATGGGCCGGTCTCGCATCGGTCCTTTTCTTTTTGTTAAACTAATGATATAAATTTATCTAGGCAGTCAAACATCGGTCAACCGAAACAAATCAACCTAGCTCAACACATGAATATTTATTTTGTGATCCCATTCGGGCTTTTCGTGTTTGCCTTAATTCTGAGATTCAAGCGAGTGGGTCCTCGAGAAAATGCGCTGCGCACCTGCAGTGATCTCTGGCAAAATATATCTGTTGCACTCCATTCCAACGGTAGCCTGAAGGCACTGGCGGAATGTGACAGAATTCTCGAACTCTGCAGAAAGCACTCGATTCATCCAGATGAGTTTGGGGCACCAAGTCTCGATGACATTAAGCATGACGCGGAATCTGCATTTCGGAGAAGTCCGAGCTCGCACCAATTTTTGGGCAGGGCGGATGAGTTTCATGAGAGGCATTTTGCGGCATAGCTTTGGTTCAACAGCCCCGATTCATTTCGGGGCTTGTCTTTTTATAGGCACGACCTTATACTGTTTTTACTTATGAATGATGAAAATGATATCAAAATAGAAGCCGATGAGACTCTCGATGATTCTGTTATTGCGGAGGAGACAGCCATGGAAACTGTTAAAGTTTTGAGAGAAAAGCTTAAAAAAGCTGTTGCCGAAAAACAGGAGTATCTGAATAATTGGCAGAGGGATAAGGCGGAATTTATCAATGCACGAAAGAGGGATGAAGAGGCGCAGAAAGACTTTGCCCGTTTTTCCAATGAAAGCCTCATATCAGAACTTATTCCAGTTCTTGATAGTTTCAATATGGCGATGGGGAACAAAGAGACATGGGAGAAAGCGGATAAGAATTGGAGAGTTGGCGTAGAGTATATTGCCAGTCAGCTTAAAAAGATTTTGGAAGAATTCGGCTTGAAGGAAATTGATCCACTCGGAAAGAAATTTGATCCAATGCGCGATGAGGCAATTGAAGATGGAAAGCATGGTGATACTGTCACTACTGTTGTTCAGAAAGGGTATGAGCTTCATGGGAAAGTATTGAAAGCGCCGAAAGTGAAGATAGGGGAGAAATAAAAAAGCCTCACCAACGTGACTGGGTGAGACTTTCGAGGGGGATACGACGGAGATATTTATGGGGGGATTGGTTGTCCAATCAATCAAGAACAGTCACGATGTTCTTAACTACATATATCATAGCATATAGTACTATATTTGTCAATACCCCTTAACGCATCATTTTGGTATACTAAAACCACCAAGCAAATGCTTACTATTTCGAACAAACAAATCCAGGGCGTATTTGAACGAATTCTCAAGGATAAGAATGGCGTTTTGGTTCGCGTCCGATTTACAGTCGTTGAAGTAAATGGAGTTTTTGCTCCGCAAATTATTTCTGCCACGCCTCTTGTTTCAAAAATTGAAGAGGTTATTTGCCTTCCATGTATTAAAGATGCGAAAGTCGTTATAGAAGACGCGACCCCTTCTTTTATTTCAAAAATTTCTCCGTATTTCTCCTTGGACTTTTTTATGAGTCAACCTACGAGGGCGCCTTCTCTTTAATTTGAAGTATATTTTAAATGCAACTCACTTGCATTTACCCCCATGTATTTACTAGGTTTTCTATTTCTAATTGCAACTGATTTGCATTTAGAAAAACTTGAATTTGAAGCACTGAGTCATTAAGAGAAATTAACTTAAAAAATATGTCTAAAATAATTGGAATCGACTTGGGTACCACCAACTCTGCCGTTGCAGTGATGGAAGCTGGTACTCCTAAAATATTGGAAAATGCCGAGGGCGCAAGAACAACGCCGTCTATCGTTGCTATGTCAAAAACTGGCGAACGAACGGTGGGACTTCTAGCTAAGCGACAAGGTGTTACGAATCCAAAGAACACGATTTATCAGATCAAAAGATTCATCGGTCACAACTTCGATGATCCAGCAGTACAGAAAGACCGCGCTTCAGTGCCTTTTGAAATCCAGAAGAGTGCGACAGGAGGAATCGAAGTAAAAATGGGCGATAAATGGTATCGGCCGGAGGAAATTTCTGCGATGATCATCGGCAAGCTAAAGGCTGATGCTGAAGCTCGACTTGGACAGCCAGTCACAGAAGCGGTCATTACCGTTCCCGCATACTTCAACGACGCACAACGACAGGCAACAAAGGATGCAGGAAAGATTGCGGGTCTCGATGTGAAAAGAATCATAAACGAGCCGACAGCTGCAGCCCTTGCCTACGGCTTCGACAAGAAGAAGGATGAGAAGATTGTCGTTTTCGATTTCGGAGGAGGTACGTTCGATATCTCCGTGCTTGAAGTGGGTGATGATGTTGTAGAAGTTAAATCTACAGACGGAGACGCGCACCTCGGAGGAAAAGATATCGACCAGAAGATAATCAACTGGCTTGCGGAAGAATTTCTAAAGCAGGAGGGCATCGATGTTCGAAAGGACGCACTCGCACTTCAGCGACTCGACGAGGCTGCTGAAAAGGCAAAAATCGAGCTCTCAACAGCAGTTCAGACAGAAATCAACATCCCGTTCCTTACATCAGGTGCTGATGGACCGAAGCACTTGCTCATCAATATGACTCGAGCAAAGCTTGAGGATCTTACAAAGGAATTTATCGATCGTGCAATGGAAATCACGAAGCGAGCAATGGCAGCTTCTCCATTCAAGATTACCGACATCAACGAGGTCATCCTCGTCGGAGGGCAGACTCGAATGCCAGCTATGCAAAAGGCTGTGAAGGATTTCTTTGGAAAAGAATTGCACCTCGGTGTAAATCCTGACGAAGTGGTTGCGGTAGGCGCTGCTATTCAGGGAGGTATTCTGGCCGGAGACGTCAAAGGCGTTCTCTTGCTCGATGTCACGCCTCTTTCTCTCGCTATCGAGACAATGGGTGGAGTAGCTACAAAGTTGATTGAAAAGAACACCACTATCCCTACCCAGAAGTCCCAAATCTTCTCTACAGCAGCAGACAACCAGACATCCGTGGAAATCAGCATTACTCAAGGTGAACGCGCCATGTCAGCGGATAATAAGTCCCTTGGACGATTCATCCTTGATGGCATTGCTCCCGCACCTAGAGGCATGCCTCAGGTCGAGGTCACCTTTGACCTTGATGCGAACGGAATCCTTTCCGTTACAGCAAAAGACAAGGCAACAGGAAAAGCTAATAGCATAAAGATCACTGCAAGCTCTGGCCTTTCGAAAGAAGAAGTTGAGAAAATGAAGAAAGAGGCAGAGATGCATGCAGCTGATGATGCCAAGAAGAAGGAAATGGTTGAAGTGAAGAACCAGGCAGAGCAGCTCATCTACACTTCAGAAAAATCCCTCAAGGATGCGGGTGAGAAGGTTCCTGCTGACCTTCGAAAGTCTATTGAAGATAAAGTTGCGGATGTGAAAACGGCAAAAGAGGGAACAGATCCAACAACACTCAAGAAAGCTACTGATACTCTTTCAACAGAGCTATCTAAGATTGGAGAGATACTATCAAAAGCTCAGGCAGAAGCGGCAAAGCAAACCCCACCAACTGGAGATCAGAAACCGCCAGAGGGAGATGTGAAGGATGCAGAATTCAAGGAGAAGAAATAGGTAAAAAAGAATCCCCGACGGTGTCCATGAGCGATGCTCGTGGGCACAATCGGGGAGACTGATGAAACTTGAGTTAGGACTTTATCTCCTTGAGCATAACGTAGCCGGCCATAAAAGTGGATGTGACTCCAAGGGCAACTAGAACCGCGACCTGCCACGTCAGTGAGAACGTGATCTCTGGACGTAACAGGCGAATTACAAGGCTTGCTGCAAGGCCAAATTCGACTCCCGTTAAAGCAGCTAATGGAATAATTATCTTCATGACTTGTGGTGTGGTTTTGGTTCAGGTAACCCGGCCCTTTCTTGGCCGACCTGTTGGTTTGTTTGATGAACTGTTTGAAATCCGTTGATAGATTTATAGCATAAAATGGGTAAAAAGTCAACAATATGTTAAGATGATTCCCACTTATAATTACCTAAATAAATGAAAAACCATTACAAAACCCCCAGCATCCAAAAGTCTGCCTCAATGAAAGATGCAATGAAAGGCTTCGGAGAGGATGTTAACGACATTACAAAAATAAATGCATGCTCGAGAAGTTTTGATTTTCTTTTAGAAGAAAAAGAAATCTATTCGGCATATAAACATAATGGCAAAAACCAACTTAAAAAATGAAAATGGAACACTAGTGCTCTACACTGGTCCGAAAGGGGCAGTTGAACTTCGCGCTGATACGGATAAAGAGACCATTTGGGCTACGCAGGATCAGATAGCAGAGCTTTTTAATACACAAAGACCAGCTATTACCAAACACCTTAAGAATATCTTTAGTTCTGGTGAATTAGAAGAAAATTCAGCTTGTTCCATTTTGGAACATACTGCCCAAGACGGTAAGAATTATAAGGTTAAATTCTATAACTTAGATGCAGTTATTGCTGTTGGATACAGGGTTAATTCTAAAAAAGCCACACAATTCCGTATCTGGGCAACTAAAACTCTTCGAGAATATCTATTGAAGGGTTTTGCGCTTGATGCATCCAAGCTCGAAAAGAAAACAGAGCGATTCGAGGACTTGCGGGATGCGATTACATTCATTGAATCGAAAGTCCAAGGAAAAGTAAAAGGCAAAATTACCCTTAAGCTCACGAAAGAGTTATTATAAACACCATGCCAAAAGACTACTACAAAATCCTCGGCGTTGAAAAGAGCGCCTCGAAGGAAGACATAAAGAAAGCTTTTAGAAAGCTTGCGCATGAGCATCACCCTGACAAGAACAAGGGTGAGGACGCCAAGTTCAAGGAAATCAACGAGGCATATACAGTTCTGTCTGACGATCAGAAGCGCGCACAGTACGACCGATTTGGCTCTGCGGGACATGGAGCAGGATTCAATCCGAATCAGCAAGGCTTCGGCGGCTTCGACTTTTCCGGATTCGCACAGCAATACCAGTCGCAAAACGGGCAGGCATTCGAATTTGACCTCGGGGACATTTTCGGAGAGTTCTTCGGGGGCGGACGACGACCAAAGAAAGGCGCGAACATCACTGTTGATATTCAACTATCTTTCAAAGAGTCAATCTTTGGGGCTGAAAAGGAAGTTTCTGTGAATAAGGAAAAACTTGCCATAACTATCCCGCCAGGAATAGAAAATGGGCAGGGCCTACGTGTTCAGGGAAAGGGAGAAGATGGTCCAGGAGGGAGGGGCGATCTTATTGTCCGGGTTTGGGTTGAGGAACATGACGATTTCCGCAAGGAGGGCTATAACCTCGTCATGGAATTGGATCTCCTTCTTACGACAGCACTGCTAGGCAAGACAATTGAGATAGAGACGCTTGATGGAAAAATCGATCTCAAGATTCCAGCCGGGACGACTCACAATGAAATACTTCGTATAAAACAAAAAGGCGTGCCATATGAGATACCTGGAAAGGTCTTTGGCACTGGAGGACGAAGGGGCGATTTGCTGATAGTCACAAAGGTAGAAATGCCTAAAAAGTTATCAAAGCAGGCGCAAAAACTAATAGAGGAATTAAGGAAGGAGGGGCTATAAATATTGACAGTCGTCATTAATAGATGATATACTTCATCTGAATTGACGGTTCATCCTTAACACCCCCCCCAATTATGCAAATCGAAACTCAAATACCGAGCGAGGTCATAAGAAACCTCTCTCGCTATCGCGGTACGCAGCGGATTACTGTCGTCGTCCAAAAGACGGATGGCAGCATACTCGCTGGTGAGCTTGTTGCGATCAGGCCAGGCACCATCGAAGTGCAGGACGTCGGTGAGCCAGCCGTGATATTGATCGGAGAGATAAAGAACATTCAGCATAGCAAACTACTTGAATGCATGCTTTCAGCCGCATGATTGCTAGCGATCAGAAATACCAGCGTCAACCCCGATGCTGGTGTTTTTCTTTTTCTCAATTTCTGCTATCATCTATTAATATATGAAAATACTTACTTACCTTAAAAGCCATGCGGTTCTTAGCGGAGGAATAGCTGTCGTTGCCCTATCCGGAATGATAATTGCTGGACGCGTCGCGCAAAGGGAAGCTGCGCCTGAAACGAACAATTCGAACATCAAAAAAGTCACTCTTGTCAGCGTGGATAATTTCCGCGACGACCTTTCAAGGGTTTCAGCGGACGGAATCGTTGAATCTGTCTCACAAGTTGACCTTAAAAGCCAGATTTCCGCACCGCTTTCTATCGTCAATGTCTCAATCGGCGATACAGTATATGCTGGACAGACGATTGCTGCCTTGCAAAACGCTGATATTAGGGCCCAGCTCGATCAGGCGCGAGCAGGGCTTCAGCTTGCAGAGGGTCAGTACGCTGGCAGCGGCATCTCCCTTGAATCTGCAAAAAAATCAGCTTTGGAGACGCTCCGAAGCGGTTATCTGGCTGCTGACGAGATAATTAACGTCCAACTTGGCAGTTTCCTGTTCGAGGGGGCAAGCGGCGGCCCGAGCCTGTCTTCTCTTATTTCAATAGACGAGAGGGAGCTTCGCGAGTCAATCAGGACTCACTATATCGCATCAAGGGATACATTTGCGACGTGGAGGAGCATTACTGATGGCCTCACAACCGCTTCCGACGATGTAAAAATCATTTCGGCTATCGAATTTTCTCAAAAAGAACTTCAGGATATCGCGGTATTGCTTGATGAAGTTTCAAGGGCTCTAACTATCGATTCAGTCAAAGATTTTTCAAGCACATACTCGATTATTTCAAGCTGGCAGCAGATGGTTACAGCAGCGAGAAGCTCAGTAAACACGACCGCGAAAGCGTTGACGTCAGCTGAGACCGCTCTTTCAGGTGCACAGGTGGCATACGAATCTCCAGCAGAAGCTCAAATTTCATCTGCACGGGCCATCGTGAAAAATCTTGAGGCACAGCTTGCAAAAACCGTCATTACATCTCCGATAACGGGTAAAATTGCTGCATTGCCCTTGAGATCAGGCGAATTGGCACAACCTGGACAACTCATTGCGACAGTGGTGGGCGGAGGAGGACTCCTAGTCAAAGCATATGCGAGCCCCGAGGATCTTCCAAGGATAAAAGCAGGGGCAAAAACTCTGATTCAGGGCTCAATTTTGGCTACTGTTATTAGTGTTGCTCCAAGCGTCAACCAGACAAACAAGAAGATTGAAGTCAAAATTTCCGTCAGCAATCCCGATGCATCCGGCCTCGTAATCGGTCAAAGCGTTTCCATATCAATCCAATCGACAGTGCAAACTGCCGCGACGGGAAAAAGCAATAACTATGTCCTACCGATTCAAAATGTGAAAATCGTACCTGGTGCCGCATTCGTATTCTCGCTTGATACTGATTCGAGAATAGTCAAAAATCCGATTACCATAGGAAAAATACAGGGAGATTTCGTCGAGGTCACTGATGGAATAGCTTCAGGAATGATGATTGTCACGCCAGTGTACGAGCTTGAGGAAGGCGAGATGGTGAAAATACAGCAATAATGGAAAATAAAGACAAGGAACAATCATCTGACAGCAGATATCTTGGACAGCTTGAATTCAAGCCAGAACTCCGCAATACCTGGCTCAATTTCTTCGTGACGAATTTCCGAGTCGTCATACTTCTTATCATTCTCATCTGTGCGTGGGGCCTTTATTCTTTTTTCAGCCTTCCGCGCGAGTCGAATCCTGAAATCAAAATCCCCATTGCTGTCGTGACAACTTTTTATCCAGGAGCATCGCCATCAGATGTCGAGGAATTCGTGACTAAGAAAATCGAAACGAAGCTCTCTGGGCTTCAAGGACTACACAAACTGACTTCCAATTCTTTCAACTCGATGTCATCCATTCAGGTTGAATTTGATGCGAATGAAAATATTGAAACAGCAATAAGGAATCTTCGTGATAAGGTGGAAACCGCCAAGCCGGATATCTCAACAGACGCAGAGGATCCTGTGGTCAGCGAAATCTCGCTTGATGACGTCCCGATCTGGTCCATTTCCCTTACAGGTCCTTACGACGGCTTTACGCTCCACAATTATGTAGAGGAAATCCAAGATGAACTCGAAAAGATTCCAGGGGTTCGTGAAATTCAGATTGCGGGCGGCGACGAGCTTGAATATGAGATCGCATACATGCCTGATCGTCTTATCTTTTACGGTGTTACGACCGATGATGCGAATAGGGCGGTAATTTCTGCCAATATGGCAATTCCTGCCGGAAACTTCGAGAGCAATAATCTCATCTTTCCGATCCGAACCGATGGGCGGATGACCGAAGTTTCTCAGATATCTAGAATCCCAGTCTCTCATACGCAGGATGGAGGAACGATTCTCCTGGAAGACATTGCGACAGTAAAGGAAAAAGCCATCAAGAAGACTGCCTACTCGAGGCTTTCAATCGATGGCTCCAAGCCGCAAAATTCTATCAGCCTTGGTCTCGTCAAACGCCAAGGGTCCTCAGTGCTTGATACTGTAGATGCTGCTCGTGCAACTGTCGATAAAATGATAGGCTCATTTGCTCCTGGAATCACTTACAGCGTCACCATGGACATGGCAAAGGAGGTTCGAACGAGCTTTGATCAGCTCGGTCATGATTTTCTCATCACTGTGCTTCTGGTTTCAATCATACTTTTTCTGATTGTAGGACTCAAGGAAGCATTCGTAGCCGGACTTGCAATCCCTCTCGTATTCTTTGTCAGTTTCGGAGTGCTCAATATTATGGGCATGACATTGAATTTTCTCTCCCTTTTCTCTCTCATCCTCGCGCTCGGACTTCTCGTGGATGATGCCATTGTGGTCGTATCCGCGACCAAGCAGTATTTGAATACAGGCAAATTTACACCAGAAGAGGCAGTCCTTCTCGTGCTTAATGATTTTAAATGGGTGCTTACGACGACCACGCTCGCTACGGTGTGGGCATTCCTTCCGTTACTATTTGCTACAGGAATCGTCGGGCAATATCTTAAATCAATCCCTGTAACGATTTCCATAACGCTCATCGCATCTCTCTTTATTGCCCTGATGATCAACCATCCGCTCGCAGCCGTTCTTGAGCGCATCAGATTGACCAAGAGATTTTTCTTCATCATTGAGAGCCTTCTCATTATTTTTGCCGCGGTGATGTTCTATGATGGGGGAGTCATTCAGATAACCCTCGGCATTGTCGCGATTGTCATTGAGGCATGGCTTATCTGGTGGTACGAAAAGGGCGGATTGCAGAAGATGAAGGAAAATAAGAAGCTTATGAGCGCAGAATGGAAAAGCGACAGCATGATCAAGCAGAAACTCGCGGAACAGGGAGACAGGTCTCATGAAGATTTCACCAACCGACTCATTCACGGCATAATCGACTTTCACAGATTCATCCCGGTCTACGAAAGGACCCTTCGCTACTATATTTTCAACAAGAAAAAGCGCCGGCTAGTGCTCGGCCTTGTGGCGCTTGTTTTCATCGGATCGATTGGCCTTGTGGCTACCGGCATCGTGCGAAATGAATTTTTTCCAGCCTCTGACCAGGACTACGTATACATCGATTTAGGCACGTCGGTAGGATCGAATCTCGATGAAACGAATGCAAAAACTGAACTCATAGAGGAAAAAATAGTCGGCTATACTGATGTCTTGAGCTACTCTACTACTGTTGGGCGAGCGAGTCCGAATTCGGGGTCATTCGGCGGCAACGGAACAGGGTCGTCGAACCTTTCTTCGATTACATTGACATTGAAGGATAAGAAGGAGCGATCGATGAAATCGTATGAGCTTGCGGACGTCATACGCGCCGATCTAGAAAAAATCGAAATTCCTGGATTGAAGATCAGCGTTTCCGCTCCCGCTGGAGGCCCTCCTGCCGGAGCGGCCTTTGAGGCTCATATTTCCGGCGATGATCTAGATATCCTCAAGAAAATAATCAATGATTTGCGCCCGTATCTTGCAAGCATTCCAGGAGCAATAAATATCGACACTTCAATCAAGGATTCGGTACCAGAATATACTTTCAAGCTTGATCAAGCCGCACTCGAGCGAAATTACCTGACCGCAGCACACGTCGGATCTGTATTGAGAACTGCGATTTCAGATATTGAGATCGCAAAGGTAGTAAAGGGCGAAAAAGAGATCAAACTAATTACAACATTCGACAAGAATTCGATCCCAGACCTTGCATCGATCCAAAATCTGCAGATTCTTAATGCCATCAAGCAGCCAGTTTTTCTCAAAGACGTTTCAAGGATCGAGCTTAAGCCTGCAGTAAATGTCATCACTCGAATTGATCAAAAAAGAACCGTAGTTCTTTCAGCCGGAGCCGATTCGAGAACGAATGGGCCGACAATATTGGCAGAATTTGAAAAGAGAACCAAGGATTATGCGTTTCCGACCAGCTACAGCATAAGTTACGGCGGAGAAAATGAGCAGAACGCAGAGTCATTTGCCTCTATAATTCGCGCAATGATCATAGCGATAGTGCTTATCGTCGCAACGCTTGTCATACAGTTCAATTCATTCAGAAAGGCGCTCATCGTCCTTGTCCCGATCCCACTTGCGCTTATCGGAGTATTCCTTGGAATGGCGGTATTCGATGTTTCTATCGGCTTGCCAGCGCTTATCGGCATTCTGGCGCTCTTTGGAATCGTGGTTAAGAATGCGATTATTCTTGTAGACAAGATCAATCTGAACCTTAAGAGCGGAATCCCTTTTGAAGATGCGATTGCTGATGCAGGGAAGTCCCGGCTCGAAGCTATCTTCATCACATCCCTTTGCACGATTTTTGGAATCCTACCCGTAACCCTTTCTGATGAATTCTGGCAAGCGCTTGGAAGTGCGGTTATTTTCGGTCTCATGCTTTCCTCATTCCTGACCCTTTTCCTTGTCCCGGCTTTCTACCTGATCATGATGAAGGAAAAAACGGATAATTAGTGATAGAATAAACATATGTCAAAAAAGATACTTCTTTCAGGGGTGAAGCCCACTGGAGCGCCGCATATAGGCAATTATTTCGGGGCTATGAAGCAATTCGTAGATCTTCAAAAGATTGATAAATACGAATGCTATTTCATGATTGCCGATTATCATGGCCTTAACTTCATCCAGAACGCCGAGGAGATGCGATCAAACACTCTCAATCTCGCGCTTGATTACCTTGCGCTAGGATTAGATCCGCTTGCTTCCGTCATCTTCAAGCAGTCAGATATTTCTGCGCACACAGAACTCACCTGGATATTTGATTCGATTACAACCATGCCATATCTTATGCGCGCCCATGCGTTCAAGGACGCCGAGGCGAAGGATAAGGAGATCAGCGTCGGCACCTTTAATTATCCGCTTCTTATGGCCGCCGACATTCTTCTTTATGATACAGATATAGTTCCAGTTGGGCAGGACCAGAAGCAGCATGTAGAATATGCGCGCGATACGGCGCAAAAGTTCAACAATCTCTTTGTCGAGACATTCAAACTGCCAGAGCCCCTCATCATGAAGGATGTCGCTATTGTTCCAGGAACCGATGGTCGCAAGATGTCAAAAAGCTATGGAAATACTATTCAGCTTTTTGCAAGCAGGGAAGAGATCGTGAAGGGGGTTATGGGTATCGTGACGGATTCGAGCGCGGACATACCGACGAATGTCTACAATATTCACAAGCTGCTGAAGCCTGAAGTTGAATTGAAAAAGCTTTACGATGAGAATAAAGGCAAATATAAGGTACTGAAGGAAGCTCTCATAGAGGATCTTGATGCATTCATCAAGCCATTGCGAGAAAAAAGAGCCTTGATTGCGCAAAACATGAAAGAGGTTGAGTCCGTACTCGAACAAGGAGCCCTAAAAGCAAAAGAAAAGGCGGATAAGAAACTTTTGACAATTAAGAAAAATATCGGCGTAGTCTAAATTTCACACCGATTTTATTTAATTTTTAATAGGATTTCATTTCGTTTTGTTATCTTGGATATATTATTAATTTAATATTTCATGATATGGACAATGAACAATACGCGTACGTGCTTGGAGCATTGGCTCGCATCGATAGGAAGGTTGATTTTTTGCTAGAAATGAGCCAAGAAAAGAAGCCTCTGCGTGCCGTCGACGAATTTGAGGAAGAGTTCGATATGTAGTATGATAGCGCTTATATGGAAAGAACATACATAAAGAATCTCAAGGAACACTCTGGGAAGGAAGTGAGCATTTCGGGCTGGGTAGATATCCGACGAGACCAAGGCAAGCTCATTTTCTTTGATTTCAGAGATATTTCTGGAAAAGTTCAAGGCGTTATTCTCCCAAACGCTAAAGACGCTCATGCTGTCGGTTCGATTTTGCGGTCCGAGTGGGTAGTTAAAGTTAAAGGAAAAGTAAATCCTCGGCCAGAAAGGAATATACAGAAAGACAAGATGAACGGGGACATCGAGCTTGAGATACTTGAGATTGTGGTTCTTGGCAGTGCAAAGGAATTACCATTTCCAAAAGAAGAGGACGTAAACATCGATACGCATCTCGATAATCTCCCGCTTACCTTGAGAAAAGCAAAATATACCGCAATCTTCAAAATTCAGGCACAGATTGTAAAGGCCTTTCGAGATTTCTTCTCAAGAGAAGGTTTTGTAGAATTCCAAGCACCGAAACTAATTGGTGACGATGCTGAGGGAGGAGCAAATTCATTTGATGTGGCTTATTTCAAGCACATCGCCCATCTTGCACAAAGCCCGCAACTTTATAAACAGATCATGGTTGGTGTTTTCGAACGCGTATTCGCAGTCGGAAACGTCTATAGGGCAGAGAAGCACAGCACGACTAGGCACCTCAACGAATATACAAGCATGGATATCGAGATGGGATTCATAAAGGATCATTATGACATTATGAATATCGAAAATGGATTCCTTTCGTATCTTTCTGATGTGCTTTCAAAAAATTGTTCGGAAGAATTCAAAATGCTTGGAGCGACGATTCCAAATGTTCCTTCTGATATTCCAAAGCTAACATTGAGAGAAGCGCAAGTTCTGATTACCAAAGAAACTGGTAAAGATTGCACTAACGAACCTGACCTAGAACCAGAACATGAGAGATGGCTTTGCGATTACGCAATGAAGACACACAATTCTGATTTTATTTTTGTCACCAATTTTCCAACCGCAAAAAGACCATTCTATACCTACCGTGATGAGAAGGATCCGACGTATACGAAAGGCTTCGATCTTCTTTTTAGAGGCGTAGAAATCACGACTGGTGCTCAGCGAATTCACGATTATGATGCTTTAGTTTCTTCGATGAAAGACAAGAAGCTTGACCCAGATAAATTCAGCTACTACCTTCAGGCCTTCAAATCCGGAATGCCACCGCATGGTGGATTCGGACTCGGCCTTGAACGACTCACTGCGAAGCTTCTTGGAATTGAGAACGTGAAAGAAGCTGCTCTATTCCCGAGAGATATGAATAGAATAGACAATCTCTTGTCTCAATAGCATTTAATCGAATTCTCCTTTGACCATATAGAATCAAAAAGACTGATTTGTTTTTTTCTCTGTGGGCCCGCCGATGGTTTTGCACTCAAAAAGAAAAAATGCTAGTATATAAATATGGATGATGGGCCTGGGAACGCGAGTTTTCGGCAATCCTCAAAAAGGCGCTTTGGCGCTTTTTTGTTTGGACATAATGGCAGGCATTTATCCCAATTTCTGCTACAATATGTCCAATGCCTGATGCATTCAAGATCAAAATTCCCGCTTTCGAAGGTCCCCTCGATCTCCTCCTTTCTCTTGTTGAAAAAAGGAAGCTTTTCATCAATGACATTTCTCTTGCAAAAGTGACTGATGATTTCATTGCTCATATCCAGCAGTTCGACAAACTGCCAATGGCTGACTCTGCCCAATTTATCCTTATTGCCTCTACGTTGCTGCTCATCAAGTCGAAATCACTTTTGCCAGCGTTGACTCTTACTGATGATGAGCAGGACGGAATTCATGATCTTGAAACGCGATTGAAGATATATCAAAGGATCAAGGATGCGAGCATCAACGTCAGAAGCCTTTTTGGTACTCATATAATATTTTCACAATCACAACAGAAGCCTGTCGAACCGGTTTTTTCTCCACATGAGAGCATGAATCTGCTTTCGCTTGCTCAAGCTATTAAGGACATCATCAAAGCGCTGCCAAAAAAGGAGACCATTCCAAAAGCTATAGTCAGGAAAGTTATCAGCCTTGAGGAAATGATTGATGATCTCACGAAACGTATCACCCAGGGACTCAAGATGAAATTCAGCGAGTTTTCTGCTGGACACAGAGAAGAAAGGGTGAATGTCATCGTCAGCTTCCTCGCCATGCTTGAACTCGTAAAGCAGGGTGTCATACATGTCAGTCAAGAAAGCAGCTTTGCGGACATACACATGGAAACGAAGGAAATAGGCGTTCCAAGATATAATTAGTATAATGAAAAGCCATGAGATTATCCCTTGAATCACAAATCGAAGTGTTGCTATTCTGGAAAGCTGAACCGATTTCTATCAAAAAACTCGCAGTGATTCTAAAAAAAGACCCAGCTGAAATAACAGCTGCGGTCGCAAATCTCCATGAGCAGCTGAAGGGCAGGGGATTGACACTTGTGCAATGGGAGGACGAGGTAACTCTTGGAACGGCACAGGAGGTATCGGAACTCATCGAATCGCTGACCAAAGAGGAACTTATGAAGGATGTTGGAAAGGCAGGCCTTGAGACCTTGTCTATCATTCTATACCAAGGTCCGCTAGCAAGGGCCGATATAGACTACATCCGGGGAGTGAATTCGCAATTCATTCTTAGGAATCTACTTGTCAGAGGACTCATTGAACGCATTGATAATCCGCGTGATCAGAGAAGTTTCCTATATAAGCCAACATTGAAGCTTATCTCGCATCTTGGAATCTCAAGGATCGCTGATATGCCGGATTATGAAGCTGTAAGACGTGATATAGAGCAATTTAAACAAGCAACGCATGACCAAGGAACTCAAAATTGATAAATTATTCCTTATATCCGTAATCCTGCTTACTGTCGCTGGCTTTTTCATATTCACCTCTGCATCCCTTGGATTGCTTGCGAGGGACGGTGCCAATTTCCAGTCGGTTGCTCTAAATCAAAGCATTGGCCTGATAATCGGCATTGCTGCCTTTTTCATCATGTCGAGGCTCCATTATAGGAATCTGCGAAGGCATGCGTTTTATATACTTCTTTCAGCCATTGCCTTGAATCTTCTTCTTTTCATCCCCTGGCTGTCGCTTGATCATGGCGGAGCCTCTAGATGGATCGACCTCGGCTTCGTAACATTCCAGCCTTCTGAATTCCTGAAAATCGCTTTCATCATCTATTTCGCCGCATGGCTTTCAGGCCTTAAGGAAAAGGTTAAGAGTTTCAAATTCGGCATAGCTCCGTACATCATCATTGTGGGAATCATCGGGCTTCTGCTTCTTGCACAGCCCGACACTGATACTTTCATTGTAATTGCCGGAACAGGAATCATCATGTTGCTCGTGGCCGGAGCTCGCGTCAAGAATATTTTGCTTTTAGGGTTCGTAGTGATCGGACTGCTTTTGCTTGTCGTGTACTTCAGGCCATATGCAAAGCAGCGTGTGATGACGTTCTTTAACCATGCAAGTGATCCGCAAGGCTCAGGATATCAGATACAGCAGTCCTTGATTGCAATAGGTTCTGGACAAATCACCGGCAGAGGATTTGGGCAAAGCGTGCAGAAATTCAATTACCTCCCTGAACCTATCGGAGACTCGATTTTCGCGGTCAGCGCAGAGGAGTTCGGGTTTATTGGCAGCATCGTGCTCATTGCTCTTTTCCTCTTGTTCTTTATCAGGTCAATAAAAATATCAGTCAACTCAAATGACAGCTTCGGTGGACTTGTCACGCTAGGAATTGCTATACTTATCATTGTCGAATCATTCATGAATATTTCGTCGATGCTTGGAATCATACCGCTGTCAGGGATGCCGCTTCTCTTCGTAAGCCATGGAGGAACCGCCCTAATCATCACTCTCGGGGCTGCCGGGATCATCGCAAACGTTTCAAGGCATCAAAAAGACTAATCACAACAAAGATGAAAATACTATTCGCAGGAGGGGGGTCTGGCGGGCATTTCTACCCGATAATCGCAGTAGCACAGGCGCTTAATGAAAAAGCTGGAGAAAAAAAGATACTCCCGCCACGCCTTTATTACATGGCTCCTTCAAAATACAATCCCCGTGCGCTTTTCGATAATGATATCGAATTCATTCCGGTTCCAGCAGGAAAGATGCGCAGATATTTCTCAATATTGAATATAACAGATGTCTTCAAAACGCTTTGGGGTGCCTTCTCCGCTCTAATTAAAGTCTATCGCTTATACCCGGATGTCGTATTCGGGAAGGGAGGGTACGCAAGCTTTCCTCCGATTTTCGCCGCAAAATTATTGGGCATACCAGTCATTATCCATGAGTCGGACAGTGCTCCAGGCAGGGTAAATGCTTGGGCGGCAAAATTCGCCAAAAAAATCGCGGTTTCCTACCCAGAAGCAGCAAATTATTTTGAAAAGCAGAAGACGCAGGGAAAAGTCGCCTTTACAGGCAACCCGATACGAAAGGAGATCGCAACCCCGCTTTCGAACGGCGCACATGAGTTCCTTAATCTTGAAGAAGGGACCCCGGTCATTCTCATCGTCGGCGGCTCGCAGGGATCTGCACTTATCAATGACGTGGTCATCGACAGCATCGGCGAGCTTGTCCAGAGATACCAGGTCATACACCAGACTGGAAGAAACAACTTTGAAATTGCAAAAGAGACGACTTCAATTATCCTGAAGGACGACAAGAATGCTTATCGCTACCACCCATTCGATTATTTGAATGATTTGGCGCTGAGGATGTCAGCAGGCATCGCTGATGTCGTGATCTCCAGGGCTGGTTCGACTATTTTTGAAATTTCAGCATGGGGACTGCCATCCATCATCATTCCCTTGTCAAAGGAAGTCAGCCATGACCAGATAAAAAATGCGTTTTCGTATGCTCACACAGGGGCATGCACCGTAATCGAAGAACAGAATCTAAGCTCTCACATCCTTATCTCAGAAATTGACAGAATAATAAATAATCAGTCTATTAAAGACAGGATGCGCCAGGGAGCCAAGGAATTCAGCCATATTGACGCAGCCAACAAAATTGCTGAAGTGATTTTTGAAATCGCCTTGAAGCATGAATAGCAGGCATGGTACAATATGGCTTCAATATGATTATTAGTTTTAATAAGTAAATTTATAAATATGCAACCAGAAACAACGGGAGTAAAAACGTGGCAGTGGGTGGTGACAGTAATCGTCATCATCGTTCTCATTATCCTCGGATACTACATGTTTAATAGCAAAGACGCTGCAGCCCCTTCGACAATTGATGATGCAAATGGAGATGCAATGATTGCTGGAAAGGATGTAAACCGAGTAGTCGTCACGGATCAGTTTCCAGGCAACATCGTTTATCTTTCTTCAGTTCAGCTCACGAAGCCGGGATTCGTAGTCATTCATAAGGACAATGCCGGCGTACCAGGAGATGTCATTGGATACCAATATTTCGATAAGGGAATCAATCCTGGAAAGATCACTTTGAATGCAGCAACGACGGATGGAGGAATCTATTACGCAGTGCTTTATTCAGATGATGGGGACAGGGTCTTTAGCGCAACGAAGGATCTTCCTCTCAAGGATGCTTCAAAAAACACGATCATGAAGCTCTTCCGCGTCACGACCACAATCACAGAAACGAAGGGATAGTCAGCAATAAAGATAGCAAAAACGCAAGGCGCCAAGTGGCGCCTTTGTGTTATAATGTGGCTTACATGTCAAATAACGTCATAACAAGATTTGCACCTTCGCCAACCGGCTTTCTGCATATAGGCGGTGTGCGAACCGCGCTATTCAGTTTCCTTTTTGCCAGAAAAAACAAAGGCGTCTTTGCTCTACGCATTGAAGATACAGATAAAGTCAGGAGCAAAAATGAATGGACTGATGCGCTCATAAATGATCTCGAATGGCTTGGACTCAAGCATGATGTCTTCGTGAGGCAGTCGGATAAGGCTGATATACACAAGGCATACATTAAAAAATTGATTGACTCCGGACACGCTTATGTTTCAAAGGAAAAAGTAGTGGAGGAGGGCCAAAGAGATGAGGTGATCAGATTTAAAAACCCAAATAAAAAAGTCGTCATCACTGACTTGATTCGCGGAGAGGTGACTGTAGATACGACTGACTTAGGAGACTTTGTCATCGCCAGAAGCATAGGCGAACCAGTCTATCATCTGGCTGTAGTAATAGATGATTTCGAGATGGGGATTACACACGTTATAAGAGCCGAGGAGCATCTTTCCAACACTCCTCGACAGATTCTCATTCAGGAGGCAATCGGTGCTCCTAGGCCAATATATGCCCATTTGCCGCTAGTTCTAGCCGAGGACAGGTCAAAACTTTCGAAACGAAAACATGGGGAGACAGTATCTTTAACCTATTACAGGAACAAGGGCTATTTGCCTGAAGCAATCCTTAATTTTGTGGCTCTTATCGGCTGGAATCCAGGAACAGATCAAGAGATTTTTGCTTTAGATGAATTAATTGAGGTATTCGACTTAAGCAAGGTACAGAAGGGAGGGGCGATCTTCAATGTTCAGAAGCTTGATTGGACTAACAAGCAGTACATAGAAAAAATGAGCTTGGAAAATTTCGTTGCGGCAGCTAAGGATTTCATTCCTGCCGGAACGTCGCCAAAACTTTTTCCATTACTGAAGGAGAAGGCGAGCAAATTTTCAGATATCGTAGAACTCCTAGAGGGGGAGCTGTCCTTCGTGAATCCGCTTGCCGCTTATCCAAAGGAATCACTTAAGTGGAAGCAGGAAAAGGATTTGGAAACAACAAAAAGACATTTGAAAACCGTCATAGAAAAACTTTCCCAGCTTGAAGATTTTTCAAAAGAATCGGTCAAGGCTGTGCTCTGGCCGATAGCAGAATCGGCAGGGAAGGGGAATGTGCTCTGGCCAATGCGCTATGCCCTATCCGGAAGAGAAAAATCCCCAGACCCTTTTTCAATTTCTGAAATTCTCGGCAAGGAAGAAACGCTTAAGCGCCTGACTTTTGCCCATGACTTACTTTAGAAATGCCTTTTTATCTCTCATAACTGCTTTTCTCATCGTGTCAGTCGCGAGCGCTCAATCCGCAGATGAGCTCAGAAGCAAGATCAGTGATCGAAACGATGCCATAGCAAGGCTTGAGGCCGAAATAAAGCAATACCAGATAGATGTCGAGGCTCTTGGCAAAGAGAAGGATTCTTTAAGCAATGCCATCAAAACCCTTGACCTGTCGAAGAAAAAGCTTGAAGCCGATACGAAGATAACAGAAAACAAGATTGCTGCAAAAAACCTTGAGATAAAGGAGCTTTCTTTGCAAATTGGCGATAAAAGCGAACGCATAACTGATAGCAGGAGGCTGATATCGCAATCGCTCTATACGATTTCACAGATGAATTCCGCATCAATCATCGAGACCATATTGAGCCAAAAGTCTTTTTCCGATATGTGGAGCAGCGCTGATGAATTGACGACGCTTCAGGCCACGATGCAGGATAGGATAGTCGAACTTGAGAGTCTCAAGATTAACCTCGAGAGCAATAAGAAACTCACCGAAAAGAAAAAGGTTGAGCTCGTGACCTTGCAAAGCGATCTCAAAAACCAAGCGAAAATCATCGCCGATAACGTAAGAGAAAAGAACTCCATTCTTACTGAAACCAAGAATACTGAGGCGAATTACAAGCAGTTGCTGGCTGTAAAGGAAAAACAGAAAGATGCATTCGAAAAGGAAATTGAATCGCTCGAAAGCGCGCTCAAAATTGTTATCGACCCGAACAGCATCCCAAGCAGTGGCTCTGGCGTCCTAAAATGGCCGCTTGATAACGTCAGAGTAACACAATATTTTGGCAATACCTCTTTTTCAACACAGAATCCAAGCGTTTATAAGGGTTCAGGCCATAATGGAATTGACCTTGCGGCTTCTATTGGAACACCAGTCAAGGCTGCTGCATCAGGTGTAGTATCTCAGGTCATCAACACAAGCATCGCTCGAAAATGCGGATATGGCAAATGGATCGTCGTAAGGCACCCGAACGGCCTTTCAACCCTTTACGCGCATCTTTCTCTCCCGACTGCAGTGAAGGGCGACAATGTATATGCCGGCCAAATAATCGGCTATAGCGGAAATACGGGCTTTACGACTGGTCCGCACCTTCACTTCGGCGTTTACGTGACTCAGGGGCTTCAGACAATTGAAAGCAAATCCTGTCCAGGCATAATCATTCCATATGCCGCCTACAACGCCTACCTTAATCCACTTTCCTTCCTTTAACTTTATTTCAGCGGTGCTATAATTCAATCATCATGATTAAATGGATTATCATCGTCGTCATAGGTCTTATCATTCTCGGGTACCTCGGTTTCGACGTTAGAAAGGCAGTTGAGGCCCCAATCACCCAAAGCAACTTAGAGTACGTCAAAAATGTCGTAGTTTACGTTTGGGATAAATATTTGGAGAAACCTGCAAAATACGTTTGGAATTTTTTCTTAGAATACATTTGGAGCAGCGCAGTAGATAATCTGCAGAAGATAAAAGACGGGGAAGAAGTGAATTATCAGAAGCTTGAGTCACCATTGCCAGCGAATTAGCATGGCCAAGAAGCTAAAATGGACTCTGGAGAAAATAAAAGAAGGCTTCAAGGCCTTTTATGATCAACATGGACACTATCCGACATCACATGAAGTCGATGCATATGCAAAGCTTCCGTCCTCGCGGCAAATTCAAAGAACCTTCGGTGGCCTGCCAGCTTTACGTAAACAACTTGGTTTTGGCGATGAGGATTTCACCAAAGGCGAATACAGCTCAAATCGGGCTCGTATAATCGGCCAGAGAGCCCACAAAGTTGAAAAAGAGGTATATGGGTACCTTATAAAGATCTTTGGAGTTGAATTCGTGCACCGCGAGTACTTTTTTAATGATGATAAAAGGAACCGAACTGACTTCTATGTATATCATAAGGCTGGAACCTTCTCTGTAGACGTCTTTTATCCCAAGAACCTCAGGATCGTTAATGGATGTATCAATAGTAAGCTGAAAACTTATATAGGTCTGGAAATCAAATATCCGACGATCTTTCTCATGATGAATGATTCGATCACTGATGCACAAATAGGGAATCTAATGAGGAAAAAGAAAAATAAATTAAAAGCGCATCAATCAGTGATGACGATGGGAGAGTTCAAGGCATTCTGCAGTTCGGTTAAAAAGAAGGCCTAGTGGGGCAGTGCTATTGCAATATATAGATATGTCGTACAACGTATCTGAATAAAAGATATATTGTGCGACACGCAATGTTTCCTTGCGCGAGGGGTTCCCTATTAGGGGTTGACTCAAAAATTTAAAAACAAAAAACCGAGTCTTGCGACCCGACCTTTTGTTTTAGAATTAAATTACTTCATCGCGAGAGCCCTGCTCCAGCATGGCTTCGACGCGCTCCAAGGCTGTGCGCCTGACTTCTCATAGAGGTACTTGGCGTATGCCATGTTTCCGTCTATGGTGTGGATGTCGAATCCAAGCTTCTTGGCCGTCTCGAGGTGATATCGCTCGTTGATCTGCATAATTCCAACATCAGCGTTGTCTACCCTTCCTCTGACGACTTCGCCGTCCTTGTAATGCATGAATGTTGATTCACATCGCGCAATTTCAATAAGAAGCGGAGTGTCAGCAAAATGCTCTCGAAGATAGCTTTCAACAGCCTTTCGGTCAGATTCGGAAGTGATTTGTGAAGTGCTTTCTACCGAATCAGCTGCAGATGGTTGAACATTCACAGCGTCCGTAGTTGTATTACCTGCTCCGTACATTGAGGACAAAAGAAATACGATACCAGTTGTAAGTTCAATCATATAATTTAAAGGACTTCAGCGAAGTCATGATGACTTACCGAAGTCCTCCATACGGATAATACTAGCACATCTAAATACGGATGTCAAGCTTTTATTGGCAGAAATCGTCAAAATATCCTTATTTTACAAGGGTTTCTAGGCAATACTCATTTAGACTAGTAAAGGGTATTGCATTATTGCACCCCTTGGTATATAGTATCTGGACTATGGCAACCAAAAAATCTGGCGGAACCACCAAAAACGGTAGAGATTCGAATCCCAAATACCTGGGAGTGAAGGTAAATCACGGCGAAGCTGTTACTGTCGGTTCAATTATAGTGCGACAACGAGGTACGGACGTGCTTCCAGGAAGAAATATCGGCATGGGCAAGGACCATACCCTCTTCGCCCTCAAGGCAGGCAAGGTGGAATTTGGAACTAAGAGAAAGACCCACTTCGACGAAACTATCAAGAGAAAGAAGATCGTCCACGTCGTATAAATAAAAAGCCGGTTCATCGCCGGTTTTTTTATTGCCTTTCTTATTTTATTCCCTTAATCTCTAGATTGAATTTGATAGTCTTGCCAGCTGCCTGCACTGTAACCTCATGCACGCCAGTCTGCTTGATCGGAGCTTTTAAGATTATGCTTTCTGGAGCAATCTGCAACTGGGTCTGTTTCTGAATCACTGGGATGATTTCTGCCGTATGAACTCCAGCAAAAAGATGCCCTTTCTCATTTGCCTTCTCGTCCATCGTAACGGTCCTTCCCTCAAGCTGAGCTAAATTCTTTAGCAAAAGGTCCTGATGAAGCTTCTTCTCGCCCTCATCTCGGGACTTCTCGAGGTCGATTCGCTTGATAACGTCTGCGGTAGCTGCAACAGCCAGCCCTTTTGGGATAAGCATGTTTAGCGCGTATCCATCGCTGATATTCTTCATCTCGTATCGCTTCCCCACCTTCGGCACATCTTTCAATAATATGATTTTCATGCGGTATTTTAATTATTCTCGTATACTACGCTTATTTTTTCAAAATTTCAAGCGCCTTGTCGAGCTGAGGATCCTTCTTCGCTTCTGCATCCTTTGGTGTAATTTCCGCCTTTACGTCAGGCTCAAGACCGTCGTGGGAAAGATTGTGCCCGAGCGGAGTCAGCCATCGCGCGATGGTCACCTTCAAGGATGTTTCTGGCGTAATATTCACAAGTTCCTGCACGGACCCCTTTCCAAAGGTTTTTATACCTACAAGCTGTGCAACTTTGTGCTCCTGCAAGGCACCTGCCAGGATCTCTGATGCGGAAGCAGATCCGTTATTAACCAGAATCACTACCTTATACTTCCCTTCCCCGAAGAACTTATTCAAAACATCATAGCCCTTGCTTCTATAAACCTTATTTTCGCTTTTCCCACCGAAATCTTCGGTGACAATCGTCTTCCCTGCTGGCAAGAACCAGCTTGCAATATCCCACGCCGCATCAAGATATCCTCCTGGATTGCCTCGGAGATCAAGCACAAGCCTATTCTTGCCAGACTGGAGAAATTCTCTCAATGCGTTCCTGAAAAGATTCGGCGACTGCGCTGTAAAGCTGAAAAGCCTGATTATAAAGATGCCATCCTTGATTTCTGTTTCAAGGGTAGGAATGTCTATGACATCTCTCGTGAGAATTTTTTCCAAAGGCTCATTCGAACCTTCTCGAATAAAGACTATTTTAACAGTCGTGCCGCGCGCTCCGCGGATCAGCTTTACCGCCTTATCGGTCGAAAGGTCATTTGTCGATTGATCATCGATCTTGATAATTCTATCGCCAGCCTTTACGCCAGCCCTGTCTGCCGGGCTATTTTTGATGGGAGAGATGACAGTAAGAATTCCGTCCTTGATGCCGATTTCCATTCCTACGCCCTCGAAATTGCCGGCAATATCGCTTTTGAAATTCTTGTTCTCCTCTGGCGGAAAGAAAACGGTATAGGGATCGCCCTGGGAGCTCGCAAGTCCTTGAATAGCGCCCCATATTCTCTTTTGGGTATCAGTCGTCGTCGCCTCAACATATTTTTCAGATAGGACGTTCCAAACCTTCCAGAATGGCTCAAATTGTTCATTGGTTATGATTACTCCCTTCGGGGCGATGCTAAGCAGGGCCTCATTTCTGCCATTCTTTTCCCCAAAAACATTTCCTACATAAAATGCCAAAACAACTATGACTGCTCCGATAATTCCGAAAGCTATTCGGGGATTCTGTTCTTTATTCATATATGGGAGCATTATCTCAAATAATTTGATTTCAGACAATATGAAAGCTATACTAAACCACATGCCAATCCAGATTTACAACACGCTCACTGGTCAGAAAGAAGAATTCAAGTCTCTCAAGAAAGGAAAGGTCGGCATGTATCATTGCGGCCCGACAGTCTATGACACCGCGCATATCGGCAATCTACGGACTTTTATCATGAACGACACCATCCGAAGGGTTTTCGAGCATGAAAACTATGATGTCACGCAGGTCATGAATATCACCGATGTGGATGACAAGACTATGCGCAAAAGCAAAGAGGAAAATACTACCCTTGAGAGATTAACTAAGCATTACGAAACGCTTTTTCTTGCAGATATTCATTCCCTCAACATACTGACCCCGCACAAGCTCTTGAGCGCACGCAATCATGTGAAAAATATGATTGAAATGATTTCAACCTTACTTGATAAGGGCATCGCCTATCCCACCAAGGACGGCATTTATTTCGGCATCAGCAAGTTCAAGGATTACGGAAAACTGGCGAAAATCAATTTGTCCGACGAAACAAAGGAAAGAATCGCGAACGATGAATACGATAAAGAAAATCCGAGGGATTTTGCTCTCTGGAAATTCAGAACCGGCGAGGATGGCGAAGTTTCCTGGCATGCAGTCTTTGGCGAAGGGCGTCCAGGCTGGCATATAGAGTGTTCAGCGATGGCCACTGCTGCGCTTGGCCCCACAATCGATATCCACACCGGAGGAACCGACCTTATTTTCCCCCACCACACGAACGAAATCGCGCAATCAGAAGCTGCCACTGGAAAAACCTTTGTGAACTATTGGATTCATGGAGCCTTCATGAACGTGGATGATACGAAGATGGCAAAATCCAAAGGCAATTTTCTGAAGCTATCAGATCTCGAGGAAGCCGGCATCTCCCCTCTCGCCTTTAGATATTGGCTTTTAACTTCGCACTATAGGTCTCAAGTGAATTTCAGCATAGAAGCGGTTAAGGCAGCCCAAAATGCTTTTGTCCGCCTTATAGAAACCTTTATTCGTCTCGGCGAGGTACAGAATGAGCATGTTCATGCCGCAGCAAACCCAAGAGAGTATGCAAAAGAATTCAGCGATAAAATAACAAATGATTTAGATACGCCTGGCGCAGTCGCCCTCATGTGGGATCTGATCAAAGACCACTCTGTTGAAGCAAAAGAAAAGATCGAGCTCATGCTTGATTTCGATGAGGTTTTTGGCCTTGGGCTTCATGTGGTACTGAATATGAAGGATGAAATGAATGAGGCGATTCCAGCTGAAATAACTGCACTTGCAGAGGCTCGCGAACTTGCCCGTGTAGCGAAAGAATTCGATAAGGCGGATGCCTTGAGAAAAGAAATCTCTACACGCGGATACGAGATAAAAGATAATCCAGAGGGATACATTCTCAAGAAAATTAAATAGTTGCTATTTCTAATTTTTCTATTCTCTTTTCAGTCTTTACTTGTCGCTTGTTGACCAACTCCATTTGGTCCTGAAGCACATCCACTTTATATTCGACTTTATCTAATCTATTTTCAATTCTTTCGAATCTGCCGTCCATGTATCTTTGTTGTGCTGCAAAAGCGCCATTTATAATAACAGCGAATTTCTCAAACGATTCATCCAAATATACCTTTGTAACTAGATCATTTTTATTGTCCATAAGTTTATTTTGTTAAATTAGTATAGCAGAAAGAATATCAAATCGAAATGAAATTTTAGTGAATTTTTTGACTAAAATCACAGTTCAACAATACTTTTGAGGGTCATTCAAGCCCACATATGCACAGGTTATAAACTTTTTAGCTTTTTCAACAAAAATAAGGTCCTTTTTAAAATGGTACAATGAGCCTATCAAAAATTTATGAACCCGACCTCATCTCCATATTTCAAGACAAAAGATTTGCGCATACCGCCCCAGAGCCTTGAAGCAGAAAAAGCGCTGCTTGGCTCGATCATGATCCGCCCAGAAGTGATGCATGACATTATTGATATCGTCAATGATCTTGCCTTCTATTCTGATCGGCACAAGCTTGTGTGGCTCACGATGATGGAACTTCATAGCAAAGGAACTCCTATTGACCTCCTTTCTCTTTCAGCGCGCCTCAAAGACAAGGATATGCTTGAGCAGGTCGGAGGCATGAGTTATCTTACAGAACTCGTTCATGGCGTTCCATCTTCGACGAACGCGAAGCATTATGCTGAAATCGTGCAGAAGAAGCACATCATGCGAAATCTCATCAACGCTTCCGAATTTGTCGGCAATCTCGGCTTTGATGAAGAAATGGATATAGAGGAGACGCTTGATAAGGCAGAAAAGAAGATATTCGAAGTTACAAACTTCACTGGTACGCACAAATTCATTGCGTTGAAAGATACGCTCGTCGAGGCTTGGGAGAGAATCGATAAATTGCACTCGACAAAAGACGAGCTTCGAGGAATTCCAACCGGCTTTCATGCTCTTGATAACAAGCTCGCCGGCCTTCAGAAGTCCGATCTCATCATCCTTGCCGCCCGACCTTCCATGGGTAAGACTTCCCTTGCGTTAGACATTGCTCGCATGGCGGCGATAAATCATAAAGTCCCTGTCGGCATCTTCTCGCTTGAAATGAGTTCTCAGCAGCTAGTCGACCGCATGCTCGCTGCAGAATCGCAGGTTGATTCATGGAAGCTCCGAACCGGTCAGAATCTCAATGTCGACACGGATTTTAAAGCTATTCGCGACGCCATGGATCGCCTTTCTCAAGCCCCAATCTATATCGATGACCAGCCGGCAAACAATATCCTCAAGATGCGTGCCGTCGCCCGACGACTCAAGAGCGAAAAAGGCCTCGGGCTTATAGTCGTCGACTATCTCCAACTCATGGTTCCAACCCAGAGCCGCAATTCTGACAATGTTGTCCAGCAAGTTACAGAAATTTCTAGATCACTCAAGCAGCTCGCCCGAGAGCTGGAAGTCCCAGTTCTTGCGCTTTCACAGCTTTCCCGAGCCGTCGAACAGCGCGGAGGCGAGCCTCGTCTTTCTGACCTTCGAGACTCTGGATCTATCGAGCAGGATGCTGATGTGGTGCTTTTCATTCACCGAGAGGATAAGTACAATAAGGAAACGGCACGGCCAAATATTGCAAAAATCATGATCGAGAAGCACAGGAACGGCCCAACAGGCGTAGCTGAACTTTACTTTGATGACAAGAAAACAACCTTCATGAGCATCGATAAGAGCGACTTCGGAGAATTCAACAGCCAAGGCAATGGATCCGATTTCTAAGCTAACAGAATATTTCAGGGAATTTCCAGGTATCGGCCCACGACAAGCCCGACGCTTCGTATATTTCCTTTTGACCCGCAATGCTGCACATCTCGAAGATATGTCACGGCTTATTTTGGACATTAAAAAAAGCATCCGTATCTGTTCCTCCTGCTTCCGCTTCTATCAGGATGGAAAAACAACTATGTGCCCTATCTGTTCAAATGCCAGCCGGGATGCCAGTCAGCTCATGATCGTTTCCCGTGATGTAGACTTCGAGGCTATAGAGAAAAGTAAAGTATACAACGGATTCTATTTCATCCTTGGAGGAACTATCCCCATTTTGGACAAGGAACCAGAAAAAAAAGTCAGGCTTAAGGAACTCACTGATAAGATAAAAAAGAATCAGTACAAGGAAATCATCCTCTCGCTCAATGCCAATGCTGAAGGCGAACATACTGCAGAGTTTATTCGATCATATCTGAAGGATAAATTCCCTTCTACTGACTTCTCTGTTTCCGTCCTCGGCCGCGGACTTTCGACAGGAACAGAGTTGGAATATTCAGATACGGATACGATAAAGAATGCGCTGAAGAATAGGGAGAAAATCTGATGCATAAACACGATTGGATAGTAAAAAATAAAGAAGAGGCTTTGGCAAAAGATAAGAGCTTTTGGGGGCATCTAAGCAAAGAAGCATACCCCATCACTAAGGGTGAGCTACGCATACCTATTTCTATTGAGCCATTTATTTTAAGCAAAAAAGAAAATACTGAATTGGAGGCTGACTTGGCCTTTCTTCTGTCAGCAGCAAAGAAAATTGCTCAGGCCTACTACACTGACCCCCGTATCGAAGAAGTGCTTGCTATCGATAAGGACGAACGGGGGCTCATCCTTTCAGCAAAAGAAAAGGACTTTACTGGAATTGTAAGGGTTGATCTTTTCTATTCTGACACGCCAAGGATTGTAGAAATCAATGCTGATTATCCTGACGGCTTTTTCATGCATGATGTGACTGCGCATGCTATGGCTAACCTGATTCCAGATTTGAATATTGAAACGAAAAATCATGCCAAGATATTTTCTGATCTACTTACTGTCGAAGGGGTAACGAAAGACATGTATATTTTTATCGGGTATGACAAAGAAAGAGCTTTTATTGATGAATTTCAATTGACAAAGGTTAAGCTCGAAGAACAGGGCTGGAAAAATATCTCTATAGGCACTTTCGAAGATCTCGAATTCAAAGGTAGCTCATTTTATCTGAATGATATGAAAATCGATGCCATCAGGAGAGGAAGCGAACTCTCGAAGATCAGAAAAATCCCCGGTCTTATTCCGCGTCTGCTTGAAGCTGAAAAAAATGGAGCTATTATCATTAATAACTTCAAAATGAGGCTTCTCGGATACAAATCCCTCTTAGCGGCACTTTGGGATGATAGCTTCCACAGCTATTTGAATAAGGACGAAGTATCAGCAATTAAAAAACTTTTGCCTCCGACTTTTAAGCTTGATGATCAAAAAATAACCAGAGAGATGCTTATCAAAGAAAAGGATACATGGGTTATCAAGCCTATTGATCTCACAGAAGGTTCAGATGTTTTTGTTGGACAGGCTTGTTCAGAGAAGGATTGGGGCAGTGCCCTCGATCAGGTCTATAGTAATCCAAAAAAATGGATTGCACAGCATAAGGTTGTGATTCCTGAAGCGATATTTAATATGATTGGAAACGGCCATTCGACAATTAGCAGTCAGAAAAGAAAGTTTGATTGCAATCCGCATATAATACTCTATAAAGATAAGGTCGAGATGGGAGTCACTCTTGTCCGTTTTTCTGATTCGCAAGTTTTGAACGTAGCTAAAGGCGGAGGTATTACCTATGCCTTCCCTGCCAAAGATTGATGATTGACACCGCCTAAATAAAATGCCAAACTGGCTGAAAATAGTAATTTCAGTTCATCGTCGTATCAACCAAACAACCCGGAGGAACCAAAAATGGAAAAA
>ERZ1292625.318-Hain-H41-01um-R1-318-length-77734-cov-15_pt2 | contig 55067 bp, 41 predicted proteins | sample MGYA00564400_ERZ1292625 | MGnify/ENA primary metagenome ERZ1292625 (study PRJEB36523, sample SAMEA6512639) | groundwater metagenome | collected 2019-01-08 | study: AquaDiva: Metagenomics assemblies of 32 groundwater samples | reverse complement strand
ATTACCAGATTCGATTAGCTTTTCACTCCTTACCACAAGTCATCCGATGGTGTCGAACGGCCAACCGGTTCGGGCCTCCATCTGTATTTCTACAAACTTCACCCTGCTCATGGCAAGCTCATCTGGCTTCGGGTCTCATCCATACTACAAAACGCGCTATTCACACTCGGTTTCCCTAAGGCTCCACCCGATAAGGGCTTAGCCGCGCAGTATAGATGAACTCGTTGGCTCATTCTTCAATAGGCACGCCGTCACCCCCAAATAAATTTGAAGGCTCCGACTCCTTGTAAGCATATGGTTTCAGATCTATTTCACTCCCCTCGCCGGGGTTCTTTTCACCTTTCCCTCACGGTACTAGTTCACTATCGGTTTCTAAGAGTATTTAGCCTTACCAGTTAGTTCTGGCAGATTCCCCCGAGCTATTCGTGTCTCGAAGTACTCAAGAACAGAAGCAAAGAAGATGTAATGTTTTCGTTTACCGGGCTATCACCGTCTAGGGCTATGCTTTCCAGCATATTCAACTAACATTGCATTTTGTAACTTCTCTCGTATAAATACGACGCTTCTGCCTTACAACCCCCACTTATAAATAAGTAGGTTTGGGCTCTTTCCGTTTCGCTCGCCGCTACTAAGGAAATGTTCCGCCATTCGGCGGCTTTTTTTCTTTTCCACTAGGTACTGAGATGTTTCACTTCCCTAGGTATACTTCCCGCAAGCGGGATCCTAACCAATAACGGTTAGGGGGTTTCCCCATTCAGAGATCTCCGGATCGAAGGTTGTTAGGCACCTCCCCGAAGCTTATCGCAGCCATACCACGTCTTTCGTCGCCTCTGAGAACCAAGGCATCCACCATATGCTCTTAATTTCCTATTAGGAAATCTAAGAACCACAATTCATTATTCGTCACCTCCCGCTTACAACAGGAGGTGATATTCTTTTTACCTGCCTGTCTCCACACACCACAAGATCTTCAAGTGGGCGTGTGACAGAATAATGATGTCAAGCAACAGTCGATAAATAGAAAAGAAAAAACCGCTCAAGGAGCGGGCTCAAGAAAGTACCAAAAGAAGGTCTTACTTGCTCCGCTTCACGCGATATTCCTCTTTTTTACTTATATGCAACAATACCAGCTAGTATATACGAAATAAAAACAGTGTCAAGCGTTTCCGCCTGACACTGTTTTTATTGCCCTATTTACCCACTAAAGTGGGGGTAAAATCGGTCTCAAACTCACCTTTATTAGCGATTTGAAATATCTCCACGAAGCTTCTCAATGAAGCGAGCTGCTGCCTCTTTGCCCCCAAGGCCGAATGCAAGACCACCGGCAAGAGCAAGCATTGCTACAAGTCCTGTGAAGAGTGTCTGCATCATACCTCCTGCAATACCAAGCTGTGAGAGCGCTGCTAGAATAGCAACAATCCAAATAGCCCAACGAGCGATGCCGGCGATAAAGCCTGCTGATTTTGAATCAAGAGCCTTTGCTCCACCCATAGCAAGCTTGTGGACAATATCAGCAAGCACTGCGGCAACAATAAGAATCAAAGTTGCAACAATTACCTGAGGAATGTATCCAAGGACTACATCACGCAAGAAGGTATTTACTCCGTCGAGTCCGAGTACGTCGAGTGAAGCAACCAAGAAGACCACGACGAGGAACCATTTTACGAGTCCACCCAAAAATGCGCCCGTGTTCAAATGAAATCCTGCTTTGTGCATCAAGTTGCGTGCGCCGGCACTTTCGAGAAGCGCATCAACCTTGAGCGCCTTCACCAACTTCTCGATAACTTCTGCGAGCACTGAGCCCACAACCCATCCTGCAATAAAAATAATAATTGCGAGCACGAGCTTTGGAAGGAATTGAAGAATCTCAATACCAATACCCTGAAAAGCGTCATTAAGCTGCATGCCCCACTGTGTGATTAATCCATCCTGCATATCTTTTGTACTGTCCCGCGCAGTGTACCCGCGCTGAACCATGTAATTATTAAAACCTGATAATAAACTTGGTCAATTCCCGTCTCTGTTCTGTGAATGTATTTTACTTTTATGTAGAACACACGAGCACAGGAATTTGAATCCTCCTACTATTATATCATCTTTTTGTGCCTATGATGCAAGGTGCTGTGGATAACTTTTGCAGAAAAAGGAGACCGACCAAGGTGCCACGAAACAGAAATGCCGGCGTACGCCGGCATTTCTGTTTCGTGGCACCTTGGGGACAACTACCCTAGTAACACGTCGTTGTGTTTCCCTCTGTCGTACAAATAGAGATGTTCGCCGAGATACTATTACTCATCCCCTCTGTCGAGTGGTTCACCTGAATGACATAATTCCCTGACGTAGTGATGCCAAAGTCTGAAGGATTGAAAGGAACTTCTGTGCCATTTGCAGGAGGTAACGCTAGCGTCTTTCCGTTTATCGTCACCGAAAGCAATGATGCATTAAAGCGGATACCCTTTATTGTATAACTGTTCGTCGTTGAACCAACACTGCTTACAATGCCAGTAAGGTACGGTGCCGTCTCCCCGACGATGGTTACTGAGTTTGTCGTACCATTTGCTATGTATGCCACAGCAGGTGAACCCCCTGCCGGTCGATACATAGAGAATGTGGCGTTGTAACTTCCTGCAAACAATGCTCTGGTTTCCGGCAAGTTGGCTTCAAGGTTAAATGTTGCTGTCTGCCCTACTGGAATCGTCCAGTATGTTCCGTTGTCTACAGCATAGCCCCCTGTTTTGTAGTATGTAGGGTTAGTTTCTGAACCATTTGCATTCTGTGCGTTGTTCAAAGTAGCTTTGAATGCGTCGGTGGTACTATCAAATGCCCCATTTTTATAGAGCTTAAAATCCGAGGCTCCTGCGGCAATCTTCACCGTAGCCTTTGCAATCAATATCTCTCTTCCGGTTGTTGGGCTGTAACCGATACTGAGGGTTGGAGTGCTGAGGATTTCGACGGTGGGGGTAGCAGAGACAGGAGGAACAGCAACGATGTTCACATAGGCATTATTACTTGCGCCCTTCGTTGTAGAAACGACTACGAGATATCTTCCACCAGAGTAAACAATACCGAAATCAGAAGGTTTAACAAAAATCATTGGGCCTACATCTGAAGCACCTGTTGAGAATGTTCTCGTCATTCCATTTATGGTTACTTGGTTATATGTTGAATCGAAACGAATGCCACGAATTTGGAGTTGGTCAATATATAACCCACTAGATGTTGGTTGAGTGACTGACGAAATGTATGGTGCCGTCTCCCCTACAACAGTTACCGAGTTTGTTGTGTTATTGGAAATCACAGCAGATGCAACACCGGAACCACCCGCGGGCCTATACACTGAGAACGTAGCATTATAACTTCCAGCAAATAATGCCTTGGGGCTCGACAAGTTAGCATCAAGGTTATACGTTGCTGTCTGACCAGCTGGAATCAACCAGTAGGTACCACTATCTACAGTATCGCCTGATGTTTTGTAATACGTAGGATTCACTTCTGAACCATTTGCATTCTGTGCATTATTCAACTTAACCAGAAATGCCTCGGTAGTACTATCAAATGCACCATATTTGTAAAGCTTAAAACCTGACGCACCCGCGGTAATCTTCACGGTTGCCTTCGCAATCAATGCTTCTTGTCCATCCTTTGAGCTGTAGCCGATACTGAGGGTTGGGGTACCAAGGATTTCAACCCTAGAGACTGCTGAGGTTGTAGACGGAGCAACATTTACCTGAACCTGACTTTGAATACCTGTGCCACTCGTTGTATCACACGAAACGATGTAGATATACCCCGTGCCTACACTAGAGGACGGAGCGACAAGCGTCAGGCTTCCTGATGTCCCAATACTGCCAGACCACATACCTTGAGGATAGCACCTCGTGACTCCAGTAGATGTCCAATTTAAGTTCAGACTTGAACCCGCTGCCGCTGAAGTGATTCCCGTGGAACCATTCACCGTCAACGTAACCTTTGGTGTTGTTACGGGGGATGTCGTACACGTCGTAGTGCCACCTGTCGTCACACAAGAGACATTCGCAGGTTCCACCCGAACATCAAAACGGGCTGTTTTCCAAACTTCGCCGTTCGAACAATGAACTGCATATGTTTTTGACTCAGTGAGGTTGCCTGTTGATCGAGTACCGGAGGTAGGGACATTTCCTGCCCAATCTGAAGACGCAGGAGAAGCGACCAAATAACACGAAGTTGCATTTTGTGATGACCAACTCAATGATTCAGACGTGTTGTAAGGAATAATTACAGAATCTTTTGCCGTAGCAGTGGGGCCGTTGGCAACCAAAGTAACCGTGGGTGCCATTTTTGAAGGCGAGCAACTCAATCCTGTGGTTGAACTATACCCCGATGCAACAACACAACCCGAAGGTAAGTTTGTTGGCGGAGGTGTGGAGGTGGAAGCCGTAGTCGTACACGTCGTAACATTACCTACAGTCACACAAGAAGTTGTGCCTTTATTGGTCGAAGAGGTTGAAGGAGAGCAAGACTTGCCTGTTGTCAGACTATACCCACTCGCCGACGTACATCCAGCGGGGAAATTCCCAGAAGTGGTCGTGGACTCACCACCCCCACACGTCGCATTGATCTTCGCGCGCGTAAGTGGTCCCACATAGCCTGTTGGCGAGAGTCCAACAGAAGCTTGGTAGTCTTTTACTGCCTTGAGAGTGGCGATTCCAAAAAAACCGGTTGGCTCAGAACCGAGAAAACCTTTCGTATTGAGAAAATCCTGCAACACAGAAACTCCGCCGTTGGTTTGAGTGTCGCGCATGCGATAACGCATGTTGGAAGTAAGGCTCACACATGAGGACACCGATGTTCCTTCAGGGTCAACATCTGCTGTTTGAGCACTTGCAAAATTGGGCAACGCAAACAAAACAACAAGGACTGCCAATAAGAAATTTTTCATAAATAATGCTAATGGGTTACACCCTCTTGATAATACTTAACATTGTCCCACACCACCAAAAAAAAGCAACCGACCCCATACGCAAAAAACTGATTCCCGAGGTCTCGCCTCGGGAATCAGGACTATCGGTAATGATTATTCACATCAATAATTTCAATCGTATCTCTCCGCAGGAAAACAAAAATGGCACGATATTTTTTATCTACACGAAAGCTAAAAATCTTGAGGTGTCGCGGCTCAAGCATTTCAACACCAAGACTTGGGTGTGCCATATCTTTTTCAAGAAACTTCACCTGTTTTTCAAACTTTTTTACCAATTTACGCTCTCTGAGATAATCCTCAATTTCTGCGTGCAGTGGGAAAATATTGATGTTACTTCGTAAAATGTGCCGAGCGTTCAAACCCTCGTTCGAGACTTTTCAAAAAATCTTGGGAGTAGCGTGTTGTCTTTTTCAGCTCCGTAATAATTCTTTTCGTACTTCGCACAGGAGGAACGTGCGCAACCTCTTTTTGCGCAAGAGAAATAATCAAATCATAGGCCTTTGCCCGACTCGTGAGATCTGCATACTCTGCTTTTGTGAGACTAACAGTACTTGACATATATTCAATACTATCATAGACAAAACATGGAAGTCAAACGATATTACACCACACTACCCTCTTCCCGAGGTCTCACCTTGGGAAGAAAACCTCATGGCGCCCATACACCGCAGAAAAAGCAACGTACGAGCAAAAAGTAACTCCCTCAATCCTTTATTGTGTGATGTTTACATTAAAGACATTGCTTGCGCCTTCTGTGGTTGATATTTGTAGAGGATATGTACCTGGTGTAGTAGTGCCAAACTGGGACCTCGTTAATATCGTAAACCACGTGCCATCACTACCAACTGATGCAGGCAATATGGCGGTTTTCCCATTGAAAGAAACGGTATTATTTACAGAAGCAAGGCGAAGAGCGCTAACATCTAGGGAACCGTCAATTCCCAATGAAACAGACTTGATATACGGTGCACGTTCACCAATAATGGCGACTGTGTTTGTGCTAAAATTCCCAACCAATGTTGCAGAAATCCCGGCATAATATCCCAATTTTGGATCAAAAGAATACACATATGGGGCTATTTTCGCATAATATGATCCTGCAAGAATTTGATTTGGGATTGCCGACAACTCAATTGAGTACGTCGCGCTTGACCCCGAAGGAATAGTGGTTGTAGACCCTACGACAGAAACCGCCGCGCCTATTCCTCGTCCATCTGTGGTAGCAAGAGTAGAGCCAACAGGTGACCCATTCCCCGCGCTTGGCAACGAAAGGGTTTGCGATCCTGCGGTAATTTTTACCGTGTACTTTGCTACCAGAACCGATTCTTTTTGCGTTGAATCGTATCCAATGCTCAACGTTGGAGTTCCAATGATTTCAATGGTTGGGATAGATGCTGTCGATGTTATCGAAAAATAATTATCGCTCTTATCGCAGACGATATCCGAACATATCTCAATCTTATAATCACTACCATTCGAGTTAATCCAGCTAATCGGCAAATTGAGAGCGACAGCTTGCTTATCAGATGAAATCCCGACTAAATTGGTAATGTTATTGAATGATAGCAAATCATGACCTGCGTTGTTCGCACTAGCTAAGTTTATATACGTTCTTTTCCCGGCAACTGGCTTAAAACTAACGGTTAGTTGTTGATTAGCGTCAATAACCTCACCACCATTTGGAGAAATAACAGATATGCTTGTCGGCGCCGGTGGAATTGTTAAGCTAAGATTTTTTGCAGCTGGGTTATATCCAGAACTCCCAACCGCTCTTACTGAGGCCCTAATCGTAATGGGGGAAGAAGTGGTATTTTTAATCATTTCAAGATCAAGTCGGCCCCCTTTAATGTTCCATGTAACACCACACGGAAATACTGTGCCTCCGTCACCATTGTATGTTGAATAAATATTTAAGCCACTTGCACAATCAATAATGAAATCTACAGTTGAAGCCCCACTTGTTGTCCATAAAAATGATTTTGACCCCGCCCATTTTCCTGAATCAATAACCGTGAATGAGGTAACTGCGGGGATAGAAACTGATGTTACTTCCGCGACCATGACGGTCACGGATTCTGCCACCGTCCCCCCTGCGCCAGTACAGGTCAAAGTGTATGTACTGGTTGCGGTGAGATTACTAAGTGTTTGTACCCCCGAAAGAGCGGCGTTCCCTGTCCACCCACCGCTGGCAGTACAGCTGGTGGCGTCGACGGAAGACCATTTGAGAGTCGTCGTGGAACCCGGAGTAAGTGATGATGGATTTGCGAACAAAGTAACCGTAGGTGCGGGGATATTCGAGGGAACTATGTCGATCCTGTGAATAATTATATCCTCAAGAGGACGATCACTTTGCCCCGTCTTGCTGTTTTCAATTGAAGTCACCGCCTCCATCCCCGCCGCCACTCGCCCAAAAACAGTGTGTTTGGAATCGAGAAAATTATTGTTTACGGTATTAATAAAAAACTGACTACCATTGGTATTAGGTCCAGAATTTGCCATAGCAATAGTACCAGCAACATTGTTGTTTGCAGCGTAAATTTCATCCGCAAACACATACCCAGGACCACCCGTCCCCCAACTATTCTGATTTGTCACATCTTTTGAAAGAGGGTCCCCGCCTTGAAACATGAATCCTTTGATTACGCGATGAAAACGCGTACCATTATAAAAGCCAGTTTTCGCAAGCTTTATAAAGTTTTCCACGGTTTTTGGCGTTTTGTCGTTAAAGAGCTCCAAAGTAATCGCCCCCCTGTTGGTAACCATTGTTACCACTGTTCGCATCTCACTATTATTTGTATTTACAATCGTAGTTCCACTGACTTGATGATATTGCTTAGGAGAAACACTGTTGCCGACAGTTACCCAAGAAATCCATGTACCGTTTTGGCCATCAACTGGGATAAACTGTTTCGTTTCACCCAACCAAGAACCACTGGCATTGGTGCTTTGTCCGATATTGTAACCAGCATACCTCAGCAAACCATCAGGTCCTTGGAGGTAAAAATAGATTGGTGAATTCGCCGGCGCACCAGAAATTTGTATTGCAAATACATAGCTACTACCACGCTGTACACTCGTAGGAGTTACAACGTAGCTCACACCAACAGCCGGAGGAGCTGGTGGGTGCGCAGACAAACAAGACTTCCCTGTCGTCACACTATACCTACTTGTTGAAGAACAACCGGCGGGGAAATTCCCAGAAGTGGTCGTGGACTCACCTCCCCCGCAGGACGCATTGATCTTTGCGCGCGTCAGCGGTCCAACATAGCCCGTCGGAGAAAGACCGATTGAAGACTGGTAGTCCTTTACCGCCTTGAGAGTTGCGATTCCAAAAAAACCGGTTGGCTCAGAACCGAGAAAACCTTTCGTATTGAGAAAATCCTGCAACACAGAAACTCCGCCGTTGGTTTGAGTGTCGCGCATGCGGTAACGCATGTTGGAAGTAAGGCTCACACATGAAGATATCGATGTGCCCGCAGGATCAACATCCGAAGTGGGGGTTACCTGCGCCATCGCGAAGCTGGGAAACATCGCCATCATCAAAACTGCAAGTAAGAATTTTTTCATGGAAATACCAAAGGGTGCCTTTACATAATAATGACTACATTGTCCCACGCCACAAAAAAAAAGCAATGTTTTGCACTAAAGGCGTTCTCCGTATATACTCGATGATATGCACAAACACGCACGCACCGCCCTCAAGCTCCTCACTATCCTCTTTGCCTGTATTGGGTTCTTTTTTGTGGTGGGATACATCGCCGTGCGGGCGGGATTTACCGACACCTTAGGAGTCATCGACCAGCAAAGTGCTTCATTTTTGCCTAGCACCAGCGAATACGCCACGTTCCCTCTTGCTCACACGCCGGAATGGGTCGCCTTTCGCCAAGCAGTAGCAAAAGACAAGAGCATGATTGAGGCTATTGCAAAAGAAACGGGGGCTTCCCCACGCACCCTGATTGCCATACTGGTTCCGGAACAAATGCGTCTTTTTCACAGCAATCGCCCGCTTTTCAAGAAAATATTTGGCCCACTGAAAATCCTCGGAAGTCAGAGTCAATTTTCATGGGGTATTTTCGGTATCAAAGACGAAACAGCACGCGCAGTTGAGGCACACTTGCAAGACCCGTCCTCGCCATTTTATCTGGGGGTAAAATTTGAACACGCGCTCGATTTCACAACCAATGAGCCCGACCAAGAGCGCTTCTCTCGTATTGTCGCCGAACGCGACCACACCTATGCGTATCGTTACGCAGGGCTCTATGTCGCACAAATCGCCACCCAATGGAAGAACGCCGGCTTCCCTATTAATAAAAAACCTGAAATTATCGCCACGCTTTGGAATCTTGGGTTTGAAAAATCAAAACCACACAGCACTCCCATGTCAGGAGGAGCAACCATCGACATCAACGGCGCCCCGTGGAGCTTTGGCGCTCTTGCGCATGCCTTTTATTATTCAGACGAGATGGTGGAGTTATTTCCTGCAGAATAAGCCGGAGGTGGGTTTACACCACCCCCAATTTATCAATGACGCGATCATGACGGAAATCGAGAATATCGCGAACAAATTTGTCGTAAACGCTGACACGATAGAGAAACTCAACCGTTTCGAAAGCACCATAAGAAAGCTCTTTGCCAATTTCCGCCTCAATTGAGCGCAAAGCATGATCAATCGCACGCTTGTTCAAACCATCTCCAACAATGAGCACATCTACGCGTGATTCTGATTCTTCAAGAAAAATACCCGAGAGAACGAGAAGCTTCACCTTTCCCACTGAACGGAGGCGACGGACAATCCCTTCGCGGTTCAAAGGAGTTTCGGAGATGATAAGATTTTTCAATGGTGAAAGAAGAGGAAAACCCGCCTTGAGCTGAAACCCTGCGACACGCTTTTTTGTAGATGGATGCTTTGATCCTTTGCGTGGCGGAATTTCTTTGAAGAAACTTTTATCAGCAAGGACCCCTGCTTTTTTTAAAAGAGCAATCTCTCGACGAGCTTCTGCTGGATTCACTTTGCTCTTTACAGAGACATCCCCTGCATCAAATATACTTTCTGCATTCAACAGAAAAAGGCGGAGAATTTTTACGCGCGCCGCACTGCCAAAAAGTTTTTCTAAAATATCCATAGATGCCCTGTATTATAGCACTAGATGGGGAAAACTGAAAAGTCAGCAAAAAAAAGAAACCCCTCGTCTTTCGACAAGGGGTTCAATATAGTTGAGAAAAAGAAAAACGTATGTTTTAACGGAAAGTGCGGGTTTTCAGGTCAAAGTAGTAGGTCACTCCGCCTATAGCAGTAACCTTTTCATGTTTCTGCTCACTAAAAGGAATTTCACCGGCAGGACCAGACTCATACACATCGTAGGTTCCCGCGAGAGATTCAAGCGTAAGTACGCCGTCTTTCTCTGCGGTGATGCGCACAGGCCCGGTTGCGGTGGGGGTAGGATACTCGGAAGCAGGCCCTCCATATCCTTTGTCAAGAATGATAACTTGTCCTTGTGGGATATTTCCAGAAGCACTACCGGCAATCACAAACATAAGACTATCAAGACGCTGTTCGTCTGAATATCCCCGCCATGCGTTTGTTTGGTAGACCCCTTTTCGATAATTATCTGCATGCTCATCGATTCCCAAATCGCGTGGATTTGCTCGTTGAGGTTCCAGAAGCCCTTGCTTCTTCCATTCTTCAACTTCCAAAAGATGCGCCTCGCGTACTGCTTTTTTGCTCGCAAGCATCTTTTTAATCTCCGCGGATGTTTTAGGACGACATTGCTCCTTCGCTCGCGCCTCACCTTCTTGAAGAGCTTTCGCCCATTTCAAAGCTTCGGGACTCCCCGGAGTTTCTTGGGAGACACTTTGGCGAGGTTTGATTAAAAATATCTCCTCACGCGCAAGACATTCTTTGTACTCTGCCTGCTGTTGGTACAAATTTTCCGCATACGCTCCGCCCATGCCAAGAATGGCAAGAGATCCGAGGGTAAGAGTAATGATTTTTACTTTTTTGGTCATAATGATTTTCTCCAGTAAAGTTGTTGCTGAGATAGATTAAGGTTGGCGCCATTTGATGTCAGTTGACCACCAAAAGTCTTGGAAAGTGCTTACATTGCTGTTGAGCTCGTTCCAAAGTTGGTTCCATGCTTGGATGGGAGTGTTGTTTGTGCCAGCACACCCGCCATTTTGAGTACATGCTTGGCTTTGTGAGAGTGGTGCTGTGATAAACATATCTTGATTGTATTTCAAGTATGAATACAAAGCGATTTGTTGCCACTGTTTCGCATTACCACCCCCCGTACCATAAATCTGTGGAAGCGGGTATGAGGGTCGTGCGCGCCACGAAATATACTCTATGTCGTTTTGTGACCACACATATCCTTTCTGTTGTGTCTCTACTGTCACACAAGCACCCGGCACTGCAGTCGTTCCACTTAATGGACACCCGTCTGCACTTCCGAAGTTGAAAAGATAGTAAGGAGCAACATACCCACTCGCATACCCATTGACCCAAGAAATTGCTTTCCCTGGAAATGAGTAGCCCATCTCAATATCATTTCCTCCGAAAACCATGACCTGACTCGCAAATGGCTGAATTGTCACCGCCGTGTCTTTTACCATTTGTACCCACGCGGCACCATGATTATACAAAAATGTATCCGTATAACCATCTATCACAGAATTGTTCGTGCCAAGCACAATACGCATTTGTGATGCGCCATCGCTTCCACTGCCATCCCAATAACCAGCCGCGAACGCATACGCAACCAATCTCATGGTATTGACACTCAAAAAGCGTCCATACCCAGAAGCACCATATACTCCTCCTGATATTCTTGGATTGCCCAAAGCAAGAATAACAACACTGTCTTGAGTCCCAGGAGTATTAAGGTCAACTTGCCCAGCTGCATACCCTTTGCTGTACATCCAACCATAAAGCACGTTGTCAGTGTCTGCCCAAATAGGAGCCACGTACCAACTCGTACTCGTCGGCGGTTTTGGCTGCACAGCATGTGCATTAAACGCGCCGATTATGAACAAAAGACTTATCCAAACAATTGACAATCTCTTCATTTAGAATACCTCACAAGTTGATGAACTTCAATAGACATTTCTTGCCGTGCCCAAAGGACTCACCCAGCACGATTCCGCAGAATCGAAATATCATTTTGGCTTTTTCTCTATTAACTTCCAAAGAACAAACCAGCCCCGAGTGTAGCACAGAAGTGTTTTTTTTTGCAAGCATTTTGCGGATTTGTTTAAAAAAACAAAGCACCCGCCGTCCCCAAGGGGGACGGCGGGTGCTTTTCTTCTCCGGCCGAAAAGTTACTTGAGCGTAACTTTGTCACGCATCATTTCGTCGCGCCCAAAGGACTTGCGCGACACGATTCCGCAGAATCGAAATGTGCGCTACCCCGCCTCGCGCCGACGCGCTCCGGCCGAAAAGTTACTTGAGCGTAACTTTTCCTCCAGCTGCCTCAATCTTCTTCTTGATTTCTTCAGCTTCTGCTTTCTTTACACCCTCTTTAAGCATTGAAGGTGCGCCATCAATGAAATCCTTTGCCTCCTTGAGTCCAAGAGCAAACACTTCTTTGACAACCTTAATCACCGCAATCTTTGTCTCGCCTGCTGAAGTCAATTCAATACCAAATGAATCTTTTGCCTCAGCTGCAGGTGCGCCAGCTCCCGGAGCAGCCGCAACAGCAACAGCCGCTGCCGAAACGCCAAACTTCTCTTCGAGAACCTTCACGAGTTCGTGAAGGTCGAGCACTGACATAGTCTCGATTTTCTCAACAAGGTCCTTGAACTTTGCCGGTACTTCTACTTTTTTTTCTTCAGTCATGATATTAATAGTTAATTATTCTGTTTATTATTTCACCTGCCAAGGTCGAGCCTTGGCAGGACTTCCATCCCTGCACTACACTGTTTTTGCCTCTTTGCTTTTGCGAATCTCTTCCATCACCACCGCCAAACGCTGAATAGGTGAATTGATAAGGTTCACAAACTGACCACGGAGCGTCAACATAGAAGGAATGAGTGCAATCTGCACCATTTCTGCTTGGTTTTTGTACACACCGTCAAAAATACCTCCCATGATAGCAATAGAGCCCTTATCACGAGCAGTTTTTTGGAATGCGTAGGTCTCGCGCGCAGGAGCAAGAAGATCTGTTCCGTATGCGATAGAGAGCTCTCCCGGAAGCTCTGGCATTTCGCCGGAAGCTTTAAGGTCATTCAATACGCGTTTTGCGAGCGTCTTCTTGGCAACAAAGTAGCCAATCTGCTCTGCAGAAAGTTTTCGGCGGAGTATTTTACTCTCAGCAACCGAAAGAGCTTTGAAATTTACAAAGACCAATGATTTCGCGCCAGTAAGGCGCTCCTTCATTGTTGCTACCAATTCTTGTTTTTTCTGTTTTGTAATTGCCATAATTTTCTTGAACAAATGAACGGCTCCGACGCAGATGCGCGGGAGCCGTAAAGCCAACCCGAAATCGGGTTAGAGTCGACCTCCGCAGGGCTTAGTGTTCGCTTTTCACGAACCGCCTACTTCTTCAGCTTCAAAAACCATACTATCGCACACTCGACACATTGTCAATCGTCGCCGATGTGGAAGCAGGGGCATCCCCAAGTCTGAAAAACGAAGAGACAACAATCCCAAGAACGCCCACGAACAAAATCCCCATAAAACCAAAGATAAATTTTAATATCTCGGACATAATGTCATTATCGCACGCAACACACTTTATGTACATAGCCCGCAAAATCCGTCAAAGTCAAACCTCTGTGGATTTTGTTAGACACTTTTGGGCGTCCAACATCCAAAAGTGTCCGCTTATTTAACCTCTGAAAGTTCGGCCTTGAGTTTTTCAACCAATTCCTTGTTCCCCGCCTTCTCTGCTGTTGCAATCGCGCGCTCATACGCCGCTTTTGCATCCGCAATTTGCTTCACATCTTGAGCATAGTAGCGAGCAAGCATAATTTGCAAATCGACAAAATCAGGATTTTGAACAATACCCTTCTTTAAAATCGCTTCTATTTCCGCAAGCTTCTCTTTCAACGAGTATTTGTAAAGCTCTGAAAGTCCGATATACCCCTGCATATAGTCAGACTTTAAAGCAATAGTTTTCTTCCAGTTTTCTTCCGACTTTACAAAATTTTTGAGGTAAAAATGGTAGAGGTCACCCAAATTGTTCCACGGAACAATGTTTCCGGGATTAAGCGCCTTTGCATACTCCCACGCATCACGTGCACCCTCAAGGTCGCCAAGCGCCTTTCTTTGTCCGCCTAAATATATCCAATTACCCACATTCTTAGGCTCTGCCTTAATTGCCGTCGTCAGTCTCTCAATCTCTTTCATAACCATAATCTTCGCCTTAGAGGAAAGGGTGTTTTTGAAATCAGGTCGTATAAGTGTAGGTTGTGGTGGAAGTTTTGTGCCTGAAGAAATAGGAACTGCTTCTATCTTCACATTGCCATTCCCCGTCATAGTAACCCCTGAAACAGTGGTGGGTGTCGTACTTGCACTCGTTATTACTGGCAAATTTTCGGCGGGCTTCTTCACGCTTCGCAAATCATTATAAATCAACACCCCCGCCACAACCGTCGCAGAAATAAGCCCAATGATCCCAAGTTTTTTATTATTCATCATAGTGTTTATATAGTATCAAAACCGCAAGTTTACGCAACTGCGCCCAACAACCCAGCCTACTCAACCGCTAAATCCACCATTGTGTCTGAAACATTCACCGTATTATCATGCGCCAAAATATCTGAAAATGCGGGTTTTGAGAGGAACACAACTCCCACACCATTTTCCTTTGTCTCCGTATTGGTAATAGTCGCATCCGTCGTTGCAATCAAAATGCCGGTCTCCTGAAACCCGCTCACCACCATATCGTCCACATCCACTTGCCCTTTATATACTTCCAACCCCTCGCCATTTCCATTCTCGAGAACAATGTGTGAAAGGGTTGAAGTTGAGGAATAAAGTTCAATGGCACCATCATCACTTGCAATACCCCGAATCGTCGTAGAAGCGACATCGAGAACAGAGTGATATACCCCAAGACCACTTCCGTCAGCAATATTTTCAATCGTTGTGGAATCTATGATCGCCGTACTACTGTACAAACCAATACCATCACCATCACTTATGTTGCGGATTGTAGTAGACGAAACTTGAAGAAAGCTCCCACTCTTAATGCTCTCTCTATGTTGATTATCCCCATACGCACTGATCCCATCGCCACTCAAAATATTTTCGATGGTCGTTGACGCAACGACACCACTACTACCCTTTATGAGCATTAGTGCGCCGTGCGTTGTGCTTGCAATACGGTCATTATTAAGAACGATACTCGAGCCATTGCGCACAGTGATCCCCGTGCCCGTACCCACCACCTCGGAGTTTCGTATTTCAACCCGTGCGCCATCTTCCAACAAAATCCCCTCTATCCCCTCTATGTTGGCGTGATTTATGGTGCTTGTGCCAGCCCCGCCCGAAAACCTTAGTTCGTCAAAAAGAAAACTGCCCCGTGGTGGCGAAAGTGCGTTTATGGTCACCGGATTTTCTTCAGTACCCTGCACATCCAAGCGCCCCTCCACAAAAATACTCTTGCGACGCCATGCGTGATCACGATATGTTGCAGAATCCCCCTCTTGAAACGAGATGGTATTCCCTGCCTCGATAGTAAACGTGCTCGATGCATGCACGCGCACTTCTTCACCGTCGCGAACAATGTACGGGCCCTCATCGGCACGTAAAGTTGTATCTTCGGTGATATCCTCCCCCTTGTTGATAAGATAGCTCACGGAATTTCGCGCGCCGGGCGTTCCTTCGATGGCACCCCCATCTGCATCGGTGCCATTTTGCATAAAATCCAAATTCGTTCCCCAGTTACTTGCATCGGCACCGGGTTCTTTTGAAACATACCGCTCCATGGTTTTCTTGGTAGTAGAGCTGTTTTCCCCGCCTGCCCATTTTTTGCCTACAATTGCGGGAGTTTTGTCGAGTGTCGAAGATGCATAAGAAAGAAAGAGTTCCTCGCCATCATTGTCGAGCGCACCTTTGTAAACCCCTTGCGCAACAACATCTTTCACTACGCCGTCATTCGTGCGCTCAAATATAATATACGCCCGAGGCGCAATCGTCCCTGCAAGTTTTACATACGGCTTGTCGTCCCCCGCCACAAGCGCCCAATTGCTCAAATCGATGGCGTGCGCCGTGTTGTTTTTGAGCTCAAGCCATTCGTCGGTTGCGGATGCGAGCGTCCCCGCCCATGCCACTTCGTTAATCGCAACAGGAATGGTCGCCACCGATACTGTTTTGGTGCTCGTGGCGCTCGTCGTGACCAATCCGCCCGCCTCCGAAACCGAAACCGTCGCAACCTCGAGCGTATAATCTGAAAAATCTTTCGCCATCACGTCAATCGTCGTTTCTGTTGTCGTGGCAAAGATGCCGTTTTTACTGAGATGGTAATAGTGCGCGCCAGCAATCGGCGCCCACTCAAAATGAATGCTCGTAGTTGCGAGAAGGCACCCATCGGTCGCCAAAGAAAAAGTGCACTGTGGCGCGTCGATTATGGGTGCGTCAGGTATTGTGGGTTTTTCCGGCACAGCAACACTGGCGTCGCGCTCAGTTTCTTCTGATTCTGGAGCAACAACAGGCGTTTCCGGTGCCGTTTCTTCTGTTTCACTCGATGATTGTTCAGCCGGCGGAACCAAACCCGTGCTATCAACAAATGCGAGAACTGTTGTTGTTTCTGGGGGCTTTGGAGCTGGCGCCCCACCACCAAACCCCGGAGACAAGGGTTGCGCACCAACAAAAATAAGCCGCGGGGTATCCGCCGACGAAGCTACCGACACGGGAACACTCTCCACACTTGCAACACTAGTGCTCACAGACGCAGAATCCACGGGTTCCACAACAAAAGCAACCAACCCCGCCGCCTGCGCTTTGCCATCCAACTTGTCCTCCTTGAGCGTTTTTTGAATGAAAACTTTTCCTTCGGCAAGAACAGTACTTACTGCGTCAGTTCCTGTGTCATACGCCCACAACGCGCTTGTAGCAGCCCCAACACCAATTGAAGTCCCACCAAGCTTGCCCACATCTACCGCAAGACGTGTTCCCGAACTTACTCCGGTAACCACCCAGCCAACCAAAGTGCCTGTGGTATCTAATCCAAAACTGACAACCCCTGTCACCGTGTCAGTCACAGCAAACACAGACTTAAATACCCACCCTGTGCCCAACCACGCACTCGCAAGCACCTGCGCCCGCGATGTCGCTTTTTCTATCACCATCTCCTTTTTTCTTTGTTCTTCAGCCAAAAAGATTGCTCGAGCTTTTTCCCCCTCTTTCACAAAAAACTCAACAACACCGGCACCAGCAGGGATGACCTGGCGAGAAAGACGGTCGAAATATGAAGAGAGGATAGATTTGTCATTCTGTGTAAACATTGCAGAAAACGTCTGCCCATATTCTGTTTTGTCTTTAACCAAAAGCTTTACTTCTTTGTTTGTCAAAGAATCAACCCCATACACATAATCTCCATCCGTTCTCGTTTTCACTGGATTTGCATAAGAAATAATTTTATTATCAATCGTATCCGCACTAAAAAAGTTTCCATTTGAGTACCGCGCCATAAAGTCAAACAATTCTTCAAAAGTTGGCAAATGTCTCACGGTAACACCTTCAGAAATGAGGGTATTCGAAAGTCCAGCAAGTGTAGTACGATTCTTGTTTTCATGCGCCCATTTCTCATAAGGGCTTTCGTGCACCAAAGTCTCTATCCCATGCCCATCGTTCCGTGTATGTTCTGGCACTGCCATATCCTCAATGAGGTGCAAAATGTGCCCCAAAGAAATCATCGCATCAGCATTTCTCCCCTCAGCATACGCTTGTATGCCGTCTTGCCACGCATAACCATTGAGCCCCGTTGTGTCAAAAGCCCAGCTTTTTGCCGAGCGATAGTTATTGTAGCCTGCATTTCGCGTAGGGTCATAGAGATGGTTAAAATAGCGAAGACCGCTATCTTCTGCAATAGCTCCGGAAACAATTTTCTCCTTATCATCTTCCGTGATTAAAGGAGATGCTCCGTGATTGTAGAAAGAAACGATTTGCTCAGTCAAGCCCGCGTGCGTCGTAGTAGGCTCATAGGCAAAAAGCGTAAGGGGCGAAAAAAGAAACGAGATTATTAGAGTGAGGCGGAGCATGATTATGGGCGCCAAATTTTCCACACATTATTAAAACGATTTTGCAAAATCTCCACTCGCCACTTCTCTGGACTTCCTTTGGGAATAAATATTTTGTCGCTACTATTCTTTATTGAGGAAGTCGCATCTTCTGTTGTGATAAATTTATAAACAAAAACACATGCATTATCATTCTCATAATTTTTCCCGCACCAATCTTTTTTTCCCTTCATGCGAACCGTCTCAAAAAAATTAAGTGCTACTTTGAAATCTCCTCCTGCTTTTAGTTGACGCTCAAAATCTCCTCTCTTTTCCTTTTGCCTTGGCAAATCATAATAACTCACCGCGCGGTCAATATCCCCCTTTTTGAGCGCATCAATGAGGAGATCAAACACTTCTTCAGGGGTTTCCCCGCCAATAGTGTCTTTTGCATACTCTGCAAGCACTTTGTCACGCTGGATGTTATAAAAATATTCGAGCACTGTGCCATACCCAACATAGACTTCCTTAGAAAACCGCCCCAGTAGCGCAAAAAACACCAAAACTCCCAACACCGTCCACCCAATCCTCTTAAGCCATTTGCGAAGCTTTGAGGGTATTTTAGGCTCTTTGGGTGCTGTCTGTGTCGACGGTGCCGGTGTTTCTGTGCTCATATAATTGCGCTTATTGTATCAAACAATTCTTTAACCTCAAAATTATCCAAGGGTAACCCTTGGATAATTGAGCCATTCGGATATAAAACTGTCAAATTCCTGTGATTGTGCAAAATACTCGGGAAATGCTTGTTTGTTGAGTATATGCCGTTCAGACCTCTCTTGCCCCAAGTAATCAAGATAGCTTGAGTATGAATATGCCGACAAATATTCCTGAGCCACTGATCGATTTTTAATTCCATTCTCTTTCCATTTTGGGTCAATAATCTTCACTGGGTTCAGATGAATATAGGCAAAAAGATACTTGAGGTATTCATCTGAATCAACATGTGTTGCACGAAATGAATTTTCAAAAAGACGTCCGGTTCTTTCATTTCTTTTGTTGAAGTACATTGAATACGCAGTAAGCAATTTTTCCACAAAGCGACTAATACCACCCTCATTTTTTTCACGCAGAAGCATGTGAAAATGATTTGGCATAAGACAATATGCACCGATATCCACCAATGTTTCTCCTCTGTCTATTTTATCCAAGGGTAACCCTTGGATAGTTTTGAAGACGACTGGCTTGGTGCCATTACAGACATAGAGAAGCTTCTGAAAGCGTTTGTGATCCTTGTCAGAAAGAAAAATGGGCATCTTGTTATTCCCTCTATTGTAAACATGGTAAAATTCTTCGACAGCAAATTTAAATTTCCTTTCCATAAAACTATTATAACATAAGGCTTGTTTTGTCCAAGGGTTACCCTTGGATTTTGTGCCCTTGCACGCAAAAACCGCCCGTTCGCTCGAAAGCGAAGGGCGGTTTTTGCAAACGTGGAGTTTATGCGGAGTTAATTACTCTCTGTATATTCTCTTTGTTTTTGCAAGCTAACCTAAGGTTAGTTTGCGCTTGTCCAAGTCTGGGTTGGGAATGCGGTGTTGGATGGGAATCCAGGCAAACCGTATCCGTTCGTCCAGTCGAGGTTACTTTGCGTAGCGGCTGTAGCAACAGGAGTTGTTGTTGAGAACGGTGACCAAACAATGTTGTCTGTGTCAGCTGATCCAGCTTCAACTGTAGTTACTGTGCCCACATTTCCTGAAAGTGAAGGATATGATGTATCCGCAAGAAGAGCAAGTGTGATTGAGTCAATCACCGTTGTACTTCCATTAGGTACTGTAGCAGCCTTCAAGATGTAGGTTTTCGTGCTGTTTGCAGCAATAACCTGTGCATTTGAAGTGCCACTTGCTGGGATTTCCAACACAGCTCCTTCAGTGCTGTTTACCGTTACTGCCGTCGTGTTGAATGCTACTCCATCACCATAAAGTGTGAAGGCATTTACAGCAGAACTTGATGTAGCAATCGAGAAGCTAAACTTCTGGAACACAACATCTCTGGTGTTTGGATTTGTAACTGTAAACTTGTACAAATCTGCTCCAGCCTGCAATGTTCCTGTTCCGCCAGTACTTGTTACTGCAACAGTAGGAACTGTTCTGAAGATTCTCATGCCAGTCGTTGTTACATCTGAAGTTGTTCCCGAGCTAATGTTTGCTTGAGAAGAAACTCCAAGAGCGTAGTTACCGTTAACTCCAACGTTATTACCATCGTAGGTTACAGACAAGAATGCGCCTGGTGTTCCTTCGACTGCGTTGTGAGCTGTGAGGTCACCCTTAACAGTAATCATCACTGATTCTCCAGCAGTAATTGTTGGAGCAGGAGACAATTGAGTAGAAGTTGCATTGTCAGGAGAAGCACCAACACCAAACTGTGCGGTACCAATCTGAGTTGCGCCATTCCACAAGGTTACCGTCTGACCAGAAAGATCAGCAGGTGAACTTGAAGATGTGTTGCCCAACTCAAGAGCAATTTGCTTCAAACTAATATTCTCAGATGATCCAGCAGTAAAGCGAAGTTTAGCAAGCTCAACACCTGTTGTTCCTGCTTGAACTGCTTTGTAGAGAAGTGCTGCATCACTTGTTACTGTGTAAGAACCAGTTGCAGCAACGGTCATTGTTTGACCAGCTGAAGCGGTAACTGTTTCAGTTACATCATTTCCTGAAGTTACACCTGTTACTGCAATTGTAGGTGCTGCGTTGATACCCCATGAAAGAGTATCATCAGCTGACACCGAACTTGCAACATTACACTTAAGAGCAAGAGTCTTAACTGTTCCCTTTGTTACTACCAATGACTGATCGAATGTGAATGTCGTATCAGCATCTGAAGCTCCTGATGGGTTCACTACGTTTGAACCTGTGTTCAAAGCCGTTGTACCATCAAAGAGTTGACATGAAGTTGCTTCACTTACCACCATTGTCGCGAATGTCATAGCAAGTGGGATTGAAGAGAATCGTACATCTTCACCTGACTGACTAGCATCCAAGAGGACGTTAGCAAACGTGAATCCTTGTGAACCTGTAATAACAGTCTGTGCAGGTGGCTGTGTTGATACACTAACACCAAGAGCAGCGCCTCGTACTGTCATTGTGTTCATCACAACTTGAGTAGAAAGAGAAGAAAGACTGATTGTATTTCCAGTCGTCTGACCTGTTACACTCGTCCACTGTGAAGAAGGAGTTGTTTTTACGATGTACGTACCACCATTACCGATAGCTGAAGCCACCTTACCTTTAAGAGTGTAGATACTCTTGCCGATAGGGTAGGTTACGGTGTCGGTAAAGGTTACTGTTTGTGTCGTAGCATCAACAAACACTGCGTCAACTGGACCAGCTACAATAGCTCCGTTGACGTTGTAGAGAGAAACACTTGTCAAGAGACCTGTGCCACTACCAGTTGTTGAAGCGATAGTAAATACATGACTTTGAACTGAAATTGGCTCACCCTTGAGATCAACTTCGTATCCGCCAAGTACTTGGTTCGCAACATTAACAGCAACGTTCTGAGCTCCTACTGAAAGAGCCTTGTTAACCGAAGTTACTGAACCTGCATTGATTGTAAGAGCGTAACCATTCAACGAAGGAGTTGATGTGGTAATTGTGCCACTTCCAATAATTCCGTACCCGTAAGTCTCGCCAACAACGTATACGTCGGTGTTCTTCTGGATGTCGAAGTCAACCGTGCGTGCAGCTGAACCAGAACCAGTGATATCGCCAGCAATCCAGATGTCTTTCCCAAGACCCTTAGCGATGACAATACCTGATCCAAAGTTTGCAGAGTAGTACTTACCATCTGCTGAAACCGTCGTGTCGTAAGCTGTTCCGTCAACATAGATCTTCACATTTGAAAGATCGCCTGACCCTGCTGAACCAGCCTGATAGAAGCGAGTTGCTTTCAAGCGAACATCCTCAGCTGAACCAGCTGTAACGCGAACGCCTGTAAACTTGTAGCCAGTCGTACCAATTGCTTTACTTGCTGTTGTTCCTGGATCATATGATGACGTTGAACCTACAGCAGTACCAATTGTGAGCGTACTATTAGCTGTGTGCATTGCTCCGGAAATAGGGAGCGCACCAGAAACTGTTCCTGATGTGTTTACACTTACTACCGAGATACTTGCAACCTGACCTGCGTAAGAGCTAAGGTCTGCTGCAATATTTCCTCCAATCGTCAAAGTCTTTGAAGTTCCTGCCTTTACCGTAAAGGTACCACCAACCGTAGCCTGGTGTGTTGAACCAAATGTCTTTGCGATGTCGAGCTGAGTACCATCCTCATCAACAAGGACAACGCCAGAGAAGACGGAATCACTTGCCGCACCTGTGCGCTCTACCGTAATACCATTTACTGTTACATCAGAAGCTCCTGCTGTAAGAGTAACTTTGGTAAATGGAACGCGCGCTGCACTTTCTACAGCAAGACCGTTACCCGGCTGTGCAGGTGCTGAAACAGTAAGACCACCTGAAACCGAAGTTCCGCTGGTTGTCGTACATGTCGTTACACTGCCCACCGTTGTACAAGTCGTTGTTGTTCCTGCAGCTGGTGGCTGAGTAACTACAGCGCCTGCGCATGATTGACCTGTCGTTGGACTGAATCCAGCGGTTGAAGTACAACCAGGGATGGTACTTGTAGAACCTGTTGAAACTCCTCCTGCCGCAACCATGTTAAGTTTCGAGCGAGTTGAAGGACCAACAAATCCGGTTCCTGAAGTAAGGCCAACCGGTGCTAAAATTTCAGAAGCATATTTCTCCTGGAACTTCATGACAGCCTTTTTGGTCGCAGGACCAAACGTGCTTGTCTCATTTCCCGGTGAACCTGCTCCTACCGTAGACACTTGTGTGTCTGAACTCATGTTGAGTACCATCTGGAGGTTTTTCACATCCATGCCGGTACTACCTTGTTTGAGAGATGTCGTAAAGGTGATGGTTGCCGCCATTGCTGAAGCAATGAACGAAAAGCCAGCCACCAATGCGATCACTCCCGCAATTGATTTTTTACTCATAATTAATTTTTATTCTTTCCTCATGTCACTCGCAATGTTCAGTACAACTTAATGTACTGAAAAACCGCAGTGACGCGCACGCGAATTAAATCAGCTTCGACACGTGCTTCTCTCTATTAATTATTGTTGAGAGAAAGCTCGGTGCTGATATGCTCGCGTGATTTTGACTTACGTCTCTGCAGTGCAAGCTCTTGCGAGAGTGCACCACGGAGAGTTAGCTGCATAATGATAAATGTCGTTCTGTCGTTTCTTAAGCCGATTCGGTAGTGCTTCGACCACAAGGGTCAAAGGTCATCGTTAACGCACACTGAAAGCGCACCATTTTTGTGTGATGTTCTTCCTATGCAAGACCCACCACGCAAAATTTTCAAGAAAAAAACAGCAAAGTAAAATTGCTAAAAAATTTTGCGTGGTGAGCCTAGTTTTCAATGACCTTCCCCCGTGTTTGCAATCTATCGTCTGCCGGGAGCTTTCTATGTTTCATAATGTTGAGCGATCAACATTATTACGCCTAAATCCAGTGCCGCGGATTTCTCCACCGTACTGAACTTAGATACATTATATATTCTGCAAGACAAACCTGCAAAACATATGTGTGGATAACTCGTGGACAGCTGAATATGACCTCCATATTCACCCTTCACCGACAGCACTCCGCACCCAACCAGCATAGCAGAAAAATGAACGAAATGCAACAAAAATTGGGTTTTGCGATTTGAAATTAGAAAACTCATCGAAGGTGTGAGGGTTGCGGAGCCTTGCGCAGGGTGACGACCCGAGCAGAGCGATTTTTCAGCAGAAAAATACGCGTGCCGCGCAACCCTCACACCGAGAAAAGAGTTTTCTAAATTACGAGAGAATAGCGTGACCAACGGCGCTCGCCGGACTTCTTAAGGACATTTGCTTCGACAAGGGAGATGAGTTCTCGCTGGATGGTTTTTTCAGACAATTCAGGAAAGTAAAATGTAATGTCCTTTATCGTGACTTCTTTGTTGTCCTTTATGAGTTTCAATATTCGCGTTTGACGAGAATCTTTTTGGATTTCATTCGGCGTGCTGAGCGCATTAGGTTTTTGAGATGACGACAAAAAAGAATGTCCTTTATCTGTCTTTTCCTTTACGGGAACGTTCCCTGTTTTTTCTTTGGCTTTTGTATCAGACATCTTCAAGGACATTTTATGTTCTGAATGTCCTTTATCATGTCCTTGAGAAAGAACTGTGCTTTCTGAAAACTTCCCCGCCTCACTGTCCACAGCCGCAAGATGCGGGAGGTTTGCACTGTACCCTACCCGAGGAAGCGCGCGACGTTCTTCACCTCCAAACGGTAACCCAAAAAACGAATCCCCAAGAAGGGTGTCCGTGCGTGATTCTTTTGATACTTTTTTTATCTCAACCGCCCCACGCAAAGAAACGTATTCGCGTTTCAAAATAGAAAAATTCATCTCGGAAATTGCTCCGGAAATGAACGCGAGTTCAAGCAGGGTGAGTGTCTCTCCGATGTTTGTTTGGATGTCTTCAAGGACACGCGCTTCAACACCGCTGGTCCCGTATCGGACATTTGAAGCTTCGCGAACCAGTTCGAGAGCGAGCTCTCTCAGGCGAAGTTTAAGCGGTTCAGCATCGGGAAGAAAGTTGGTTACAAGGTAGAGCGCCGTTGCCAAGCGTTCGGTTTTTTTCATGGTCGACGCAGCAAAAACCTCCATACCACCTTTTGATTGCTGGCTCAACATTCCTTGACTCTGAATATCTTTTTTTATGTCCATGAAGTGATTTTTTATGTCCTTTTGATGTCCTTTATGCAGTTGTAAACTCTTCCTGAATTTGTCGCTCAAAATATTTGTCCATTGTATAACGGACATCCATGAAAAGTCAATCCTTGCTTATGTCTTTTAGAAAAAGACATTTTAATCTTTGGTTGTTTTCTGTTACTATAGATGAGTAATTTATATGGCAAAAAAAACTCGCGGACGAAAAAAGAATGAGGTGACTGAAGACAAGAAAGATTCTCGTTTGTCGGGCATAGAACTTCTCGCCGGCCTCTCGGACGAGACTCGCCACACGGTGATTGCCATCCTCTTTTTCGTGGTCGGTGTTTTCTTTTCTGTGGCACCTTTTGGAAAGGCGGGGCTCGTCGGAGAAAATATTTACAGCGGATTTGAATACCTCCTCGGTGTCGGCTATTTCATTCTTCCTACACTCTTCTTTCTTCTTGGTGTTTCTTTTCTGCGCGCGTCCCGCCCCAACCTCGCCATCACCGCGAGCCTTGGTGCATTTCTTTTTCTTTTCTCTTCGCTCGGACTGATCAATATCTTTTCCGGCGACAATGCCGGTGGACTTTTTGGGCGCATGATTTCAATCCCCCTTGTGAAGCTTTTTGACACCTATGTTGCAACAATTTTTCTCATCGCATTTTTAGCGATTTCTTTCCTTGTGATGTTCAACACGCGACCAAATTTTTCAAAACTTTTATTCTGGAGAAAAGAACTTTCGGACACTCCAGAAGAAACTGAAGACGACATTGAGGACATGGATATCAAAAATGGTGCGGCTCAAAAAAATGAAAAAGATGCCACCTCAGAGGAAGAAAAAGTTTCGCGCACACCTCCCCTCCTTGCGCAGGCAGTTGCCAACATCACTAAGACGAAAGAAAGAAAAGATGAAGGCGCATTTGACGGCATGCCACTCAGCAAGTACACACAGGGCACCTACACGTCTCCATCACTCACCCTCCTTGAAGGCGATCGTGGCAAGCCCGGCGTGGGCGACATCAAAGCAACCGCGCACATTATTAAACGCACCCTCGCACAGTATGGTATCACCGTAGAAATGGATGAAGTATCTATCGGACCTTCGATCACACGCTACGCACTAAAGCCCGCCGAAGGGGTCAAGCTTGCACGCATTGCCGGACTCCAAAATGAACTCTCCTACGCGCTCGCGGCACATCCCATTCGTATTGAGGCACCTATTCCGGGGCAGTCGCTCGTTGGAATCGAAGTCCCCAACTCGACCAAAACAGTCGTCGGACTCCGCACCGTGTTTTCGTCCGAAGAATACCAAAAATCTCCCAAGCCGCTCCTTCTTGGTCTCGGTCGTGGCGTCTCGGGAAAGCTTTACTTTGCTGACCTCGGCAAAATGCCTCACCTCCTTATTGCCGGAGCAACCGGTGCGGGAAAATCCGTTACCATTCACGCCATCGTCAATTCACTCCTCTTTAGAAATGCTCCTGAGAATCTGCGCCTCATCATGATCGACCCCAAGCGCGTTGAACTCACCCTCTATAACAAAATCCCCCACCTCCTCACCCCCGTCATTACCGATGCTAAGAAAGCCATCCTTGCCCTTAAATGGGCGGCAAAAGAAATGGACAGAAGGTACAACATCCTCGAAGCCGAGTCGGTGCGTGACATTTCTTCTTACCACAAGAACATCCTCGAGCCGGCACTCAAAGCCGCAGCAAAAAAAGCACCAAAGAGTGCAGATGAAGAACCTGAGGTTCTCCCCGAGCGCCTTCCTTATATCGTCATCATCTTGGACGAGCTCGCCGACATCATGCAAGCGTACCCACGCGAGCTCGAGAGCGCCATCGTGCGCCTTGCCCAGATGAGTCGCGCCGTGGGCATCCACCTTATCCTTTCAACGCAACGCCCTAGTGTAAACGTCATCACGGGGCTCATCAAAGCCAACATCCCTGCCCGCATCGCCCTCCAAGTCTCGTCACAAATCGACTCGCGCACTATTTTGGACGCATCAGGTGCAGAAAAACTTCTTGGTGCCGGCGACATGCTCTATATATCAGGTGAAATGTCTAAGCCTACGCGCATTCAATCCGCCTTTGTTTCAGAAACTGAGCTCAAGGCGGTTGTCAAACACCTTGTCAACGGAATAACTGCCGACCAAATCCCCGACGAGATTAACTTCTCGCAAGGAACCACAGGGGCAGGACGGGACGCCCTCTTTTCCTCATCATTTGATGAGGAATCCGAAGAAAGTGATGAGGAAGCGGATGACGACCTTTATGAGGAGGTCCGTCAGGAGGTTATTTCAAGTCAAAAAGCTTCTGTCTCCTACCTACAAAGAAAGTTTAAGGTTGGTTATGCACGAGCAGCACGATTGGTCGACATGCTTGAAGCACGGAGCGTGATAGGTCCCGGCGACGGTGCCAAAGCACGATTGGTTTTAATTAAACCAGGAACTGAGGGTGAAGTTTAGTTTGTATGTACGGTCGCCAACTGCTCAAACGAATAGCGATCATCCTTGGACTCGTCATCGTCGGCGGGTATTCAATAATAACCCTTGCGGGCTTTATCCAAGGTCCGCGGATTACTATTACAACACCCCAAACAGGCTTTTCCACAACAACTGCCCTTGTCACAATCATAGGCCATGCTGTACACGTAAATTCCTTCACCATAAACGACGCACCGACAGCTTTGGATCTCGAGGGGAACTTTTCAGGACAATTGCTCCTTGCCGAAGGGTATAATATAATAAGCGTTGAGGCAAAAGATCGGTACGGTCGCACGACTGAGAAAAAAATAGAAATAATCCTGCACCCAGAACAACCCTTAAATAACTTTTAATTTTATGCAAAAAAAACCAGCAAAGGCACCTAAAGAGCACGGCGCAAATATTGAGGACACTATCAAGGCTATCCAGGCAAAGTTTGGTGAAGGCTCCATCATGAAACTTGGCGACAAGCCAAAAGTTGGCATTGACGCCATCCCCACCGGCTCTATTGGGCTCGACTACGCGCTCGGCGTTGGTGGACTTCCCCGCGGCCGTATTATTGAAATCTTTGGACCAGAGTCTTCAGGTAAGACCACACTTACCCTCCACGTGGTTGCGGAGGCACAAAAAATGGGCGGTATCTGCGCCTTTGTTGACGCTGAGCACGCCATGGACCCTGACTACGCACGCAAGCTCGGCGTCAACGTCGACGAGCTCCTCATTTCACAGCCCGACAACGGCGAGCAAGCGCTCGAAATCACAGAGAGTCTCGTCCGTTCAGGAAAAATCGACGTACTCGTGGTGGATTCGGTCGCTGCGCTTACTCCAAAAGACGAAATCGAAGGCGATATGGGCGCACACCATGTCGGCAAGCAAGCGCGCCTCATGTCACAGGCTCTCCGCAAGCTCACCGCGATTGTTGCCAGCTCAAAGACCATCGTCATTTTCATTAACCAAATCCGCATGCAGATTGGTGTCATGTTTGGCAACCCAGAAACTACACCGGGGGGCAAGGCGCTCAAGTTCTACACCTCGGTTCGCCTCGACATTCGTCGCATTGCACAAATCAAAAAAGGTGATGAGGTTATCGGCAGTCGCACTAAAGTAAAAGTCGTTAAAAACAAAGTTGCTTCGCCATTCAAGCAAGCCGAATTTGACCTCATTCACGGAAAAGGTATTTCACAAGAAGGCGAAATTTTGACCCTGGGGGAGAAATTTGAAATCCTCCAAAAGTCTGGCTCTTCGTATGCTTACGGCGACATCAAAATCGGCCGTGGATACGACTCCGCCTGCACATTCCTCGCTGAAAAAGAAAACAAGGCCGTTCGTGCCGACATTTTGAAAGAAATCCGCGAAAAGCTCAAGGAGGTAGAGTAGCACTCTCAACGGCAAGGACAGTCCCTGCCGTGAATATTTAACAATCTAAAACTTTACAACAATGACTACATTAATAACATATGGGATAGTAATGCTGGTGATTCTCCTCCTTGCCAGCATCAAACAAGTAGATCAATGGGAGCGTGGCGTACGATTCACCTTTGGGATATTTACGAGCGTAGCAAACCCGGGGTGGCGCTTGGTCATTCCCGTATTCCAGAGCATCAAAAGAGTTGACGTACGTTTAAAAACTGTCGACGTCCCCTCTCAAGACGCTATTACCAAAGACAACGTCTCGGCAAAAATAAATGCCGTGATTTATTACCAGATCACGGATGTTGCAAAAGCGATTATCGACATCCAAGACATTGACTACGCCGTGCTCCAACTTGCACAAACCACCATGCGCAACATTGCCGGTTCTGTCACCCTCGACGAACTCCTTGCGGAACGTCAGAAAATTTCAGACCAGATTGAGGAAATTATCGACAAAGCAACAAAAGGTTGGGGTGTGGATGTGGCATCGGTTGAGCTCAAAGACATTGAACTCCCTGAGAACATGGTACGCACGATCGCAAAACAAGCAGAAGCAGAACGCGAACGCCGTGCGGTCATCATCAACTCCGAGGGTGAAGTTTCTGCGGCACAAAACCTTGCGCAGGCTGCCAAAATTTTATCAGGAAGTGTTGGGGCGCTTCATTTGAGGACCCTCAACTCCATCAACGACATTTCTTCCGACCAATCCAACACCGTCGTCTTCACCCTTCCTCTTGAATTGATGCAGGCATACACAGGGTATGCGGGACAAAAAAAGGAAGCGGGGCAATAACATCTACGCATGCATGCTTTCATGGCAAGGACTGTCATAGCATTTCTTGGATTTTCTCGCGTTCCTCGATGGTAAAATGCTTGTATTTCATGCACTTGATATATTATCGAGCGTTGCACTTACTTGTTGAACCTACTTATTCGACCAGTTGACAACAACATATCAACTATGCTATAATAGTAACCAGCAGACATTCCCCATTTTGGGGCATTGTTATTTGAAAAACATCAGTAAAAACAAAGACAAAACGAGGAATTCTTCCCCGTTTTCAACAAGGAGAGGCAAATGCAGAAAATGAAACTGTGGCTTTTGGCATTCTTGGTGGCAAGCACGACAGCGTGCGTCATCAAGCTTCCTAAAGAAGTCCCACCGGAAGTGCGAGTCACGTGTGTGCAGGACGGCAAAGAAGTCCCCTGCCCCACGTTACCTGAAACCGAAACGACGTGCGTCGTGGCGGCGGGAACAGACACCTGTGGCGTAACGGTCACACTGCTGAATACTCCCGCTCAAAACATTGCCATCGGTGTACCTCGCCAATATCTTGGTGGGTACATCATCGATGTTCCGAACGGACCAACATCGGCGGACACTTCAATCTTCCATATCAGGGCATCCGCTCGGTCACCTCTCTCAACAAATGTTGCACTTTACAACGAAACTGGCGCAATTGTCGCCGGTCCCGTTGATGCAACACGCGGTGAAGGTGATTCCGAGATTGTGACGTTCACCGATATGGTTACCTACCCAAAAGGGCGACACACGTATGTCCTCAAGGGGATGGTGAGTTCGGAGACTTCCAATGGCACGACATTTACCACATCATTCAATCCCTCAAAAGATTGGGTGGGTGTAAAAGATCAAGCTACTGGCAAAGGCATTACTCTCGCTGACACATTACTCATCATGAGCACAGTGACAGCAAGAGGTCCCGCACTCAGTATTTCGCAATCGGTAAACCCGCCTGCGCATACTATTGTTGCAGGAACGAAGGGGGTGGTATTCGCGGAATTCCAGCTTGATGCGTCTGCATCAGCTGAGGACGTCCGTACTCACAGCCTCCCTCTTACCCTAAACCCTGGCCCTGGCATCTATGCAGATCTATCTGCATGTCAACTATTTGATGGCGCAACGCCAATCAACACAGGGTCCAACATTGTGAATCCTTACACATGGAAAGAAACGTTCATCTACGACTCGGCCCTTACCGTTCTGAAAGGCACGATAAAGACATTGAGGCTCAAATGCAACATTTCTTCAAGCACCCCTCAAGGGAGCATGTTCACATGGAGGATAAGTACGGAGCAAATCAAAGCAGTAATCGCAACCGGCGTGGCTTCAGGCACAAATGTACCGGTAACCGGCATAGGGGTCAGTGGCAGTACGATAACGATTGGAGTAGGATCATTATCCGTCTCCACATCGCCTCGTAGTCCGTCATATACCCTCGTGGCTTCTGGTTCAAAAGATGTCAATTCTGGGGTCTATAGGTTTTGTGGGACCAACGAAGGTCAGTATCTCTACCAAGTTGGCTTGAGATTGGCTTCAGGTTCTCCGCAAAGCCTCGTCGACGTCACAATTTGGGACTACAGAGGTGAAGGAGGAGAAACTCTGCAATGGGGTTCATCTATTTTTGTGGGAGATCGTCTCACCACAACAATGCTCCTTAAGGGATCAGGTCCATGGGTTTCAACAGAAACTTGCAAAGATTTTACCATCCGCGCAACTCTTTCTGATACAGGTCTTGGATATCCGGGAATTGAAGGTGCTTTCATTCGGATTGAAATAGACCCAGAAACCACCTTTGCTATCGGCGATTCGTCTGGTCTGGTCACGAACGTGGTTGGGTACACAGAAACTGCAGGATATCGCATGTTCAAGTCATTTCCCACGGTTGCATTGGAACCTCTAAACGCGACAAGTCTTGCGGATGGAAGTTTCATTCAATTCAAAGTAATGGCTGATTGGCATGGGGACGTCGCGTTGCGTCATATGAGTTTTTCCATTAGCTGCACAGGACTGGAGATTAAGGATGTTGCATTGTTTGCCTATAGTGACCAGAGCTACACCACACCGATATATGGAGTTGTGGAAGGCAACCTCACGGGAACAATAAAGCTTGGTCCGTCAACAAACAGTGTAGGGCTTTACTTTGGACTACCGCCAGTTACTGTGCCAGCCGGTGGGGCTTATTATTTCAGGCTCAAAGGGACCGTGGTACCAAAGGAAGTAACCTACGCCTGCGTCACAAAACTCTTGGGGGACCCCCGCTTTTCATCGTCAACCGGAGCAGAAAATTTTGCTCTAGGAACAGTGAACGATGTATTGGGGACAACTATGAGTGGCTTCATTTGGAACACAGTCGGGAACACAGACGACAATGATCCTCGTTGGACAAATGGGGTTGGGGTTCTACCTGCGGATGGCCTCTTTCAAACTCGTTCAAACTGATGTGATCAAAGAACCATGTGAGTAGTACTTTCAATCCCCCCGACCGCAAGGTTTGGGGGATTTTTTTATGCAAATACGTGCAACATTGAGCACCTGCGCCACCTCTGAAAAAAAGTGGACTTTTTGGCTTTTTTAGAGTAAGATGGCTTCATTATGTTGGATTATAGTGAAATCACACCCAAGAAATGCATTATTTTTGATAATGAGCCATATGAAGTGCTTTCATCGCACGTTTTTCGCAAGCAAATGCGCAAGCCGGTCAACCAAACCAAGCTCCGCCACATGATTACGGGCCGTATTGTGGAGCAATCATTCCACCAAGCAGAAAAGGTGCGCGAAGCGGATATTGAGACAAAGGAAATCAAATATCTCTATGCATCGCGTGGTGAATCATGGTTTTGTGATGCAAGTGACCCTTCCAAGCGCTTTACACTCACCGACGCAGTTCTTGAAGGTAAACAAAAGTTCTTGAAGCCCAATACGCTCGTTGAGGCGATGGTATTTGCCGAAGCGGTGATTGGAGTGCGCCTCCCTATCAAAGTTGAGCTCTTGGTCAAAGAAGCGGCTCCTGCAGTGAAAGGAAACACAGTCCAAGGTGGCACCAAGCAAGTGGTTCTCGAAACCGGCGCAACTCTCAATACTCCTATGTTCATCAACGAAGGCGACATCATCCGCATCAATACGGAAACTGGAGACTATGTTGAACGAGTAGATAAAAAGTAGATCCCCCCCCAACAAAAAACCCCGCCTTTAAGGCGGGGTTTTTTGTTGGGGGGGGGGATTTCCCTCTTCAACTATTGAGCGATATAAGGAATAAGTCCCATGAAGCGCGCGCGCTTTACCGCAGACGCGAGCTGGCGCTGATGCTTTGCACATACACCTGTACGGCGTGATGCAATCATGCGTGCATGAGGATTCAAAAATTTCTTCAAAATTTCGATATCCTTGTAATCAATAAGTTTAATATTGTTCGTCGTAAAATAACACTGTTGGTTCATAAGAATGGTTCGTTAGAATGGTATGTCGTCGGGGTTAATGTCTTCTTCGGGATATTCAATCGTCTCGAGCTCGGGAGCACTTGCCACAGGGGCACTTTTGGCGCCAGCGCGTGCTGGAGCAGATGAGGAAGCGCCTGAAGGAGCTCCGCCACCAGCTGCACGTGGTCCAAACTGCATACTGTCTCCAATAACTTCAGTCCGGTACTTCTTGCTGCCATCTTTATCGTCCCAGCTTCGCGTCTGCATGCGTCCTTCCACCAAAACAGAGGCGCCTCGTTTCAAGTATTGCGCCGCAAGCTCTGCAAGTTTGCCAAAAAGCACAATATTGTGATAGTCGACACTTTCCTGCTTTGTTCCTGCTTTGTCTTTCCAGACACGATTAGTCGCAAGACTAAAACTGGTGACCTTAATCCCTGAAGGCAATGCCTTCATTTCAGGATCGCGCGTAAGATTGCCGTAGACGATTGCTTTATTGAGATACATAAGACTATAGTACCAATTTCTCAATAACTTTGTCCAGCTGGTCGTCAGCTACTGCTGCAAGGGTTTCGACTTGAGCTTCTTCGGAAACATCCGCTACTGCGGACGTACTTTCGTCACGGCGCTTTGTCTTTGACGAAGGAAACTTCTTGGCAATAAGGGTATTTTCACGAAGTGTCTTTACCACAAGATAGCGAAGAACATTGTGATCCTTTTTCAAACTTTCTTCTAGTGTCGCAATACCTTCTGGGGATGCAGCGAACTTTATCCACCCGAAATATGCGTCTGTAAAGGTCTGGTTTTTGTGTTCAACCGTTTTCACGATTGGATATGCGAGATCGATGAATATTGGCAGCTCCTCGGCAATAATGTCCTTGGAAATCTGTTCAATCATCGCGCGCACGGCTCCCGATGCTTCCGGGATTTTCTCCTCAGGAAGCGTCGAAACAAGATGGTAGCCAAGCTCATAAACGCGAGGCTCCGTGTGTTCCTGATGAATCATACTTTTTTCAATTAAAGCCCTGTTTTTTCAATAACAGGACCATTGCTAATAACTTGGTTATCCTACCAGAAAGGGGGCTGAAAGTCAAAAAACTACCTCCCGCGAATTTTGAGCGAGAAATCGGAGCTATCGGCATACTGCTCAGCTAGATCATTGATGAGGTGGGCTTTACGGGTTTCTTCAAATGTTCGCGTATTGTCGATAAGGCCGAGGTCGTATGCATACCTGTCTGCATTTTCAGGAAGGAGCAGTGTAATGTCCCACGGGACGCGTCCGGGTGAAATCTGATTTACATGGCTTGCAATATTCGTGGTGCAATTGTTGGTCGCGGTGTTATAAAATTGGGGTTTTGCTTTGAGTTCGTTCACTCGCGCTATGATGTCAAGAAAAACGGAACGCATTTTTTCCGGCGTGGTTTTAATGGGGTATACATACACGAGGTCCTTGCGATAGTTTGAGCGCAACTTCACTAAATCTCGCTCATCACCGATGACGTACGTAATCTCATATTGACGCAAGAGGCCTTTGCCTGCAGAAAACGACTCCCCTTTTTCCTTACGAATTTCTACTGAGACCGCCACAAATTTATCGCCTTCAAATTCAAAACTCAAAAAGGTATGCGCGGCCCCCACATATCCCGAAAACGGTTCGACGATGAAATACACGTTCTTGAGCTTGCTCACATTGAACGTCGCGTCGTAATAATTTGGCGTATACTCACTCACACTCTTGTACGAAAAATTGCGAATGTTGTGGATTGAGACCGTATCCCCTGCTATTTCAGCATACGGCAATACAGCCTGATCCGTTGCCCAATCGCGCTCGTTGGAAGGACGCACAAGAATGACCAAAACGGTGTAAGCGACCACCGTCGCAACAACAAGCCCGAGCAATCCCTTCCCAAAAAGTTTGAGGTATTTCATAAGAAATAGTGTAGCACGATAATACTAGGATTTATTAACACTAAACACGCGCTCTGCATTGACCACGAGCGCTTTGCGCACCGTTTCAAAATCTTCACCACGGATTTCGGCGATTTTTTTCACGACTTCTTCTACAAAAATGGGTTCGTTGCGTTTGCCACGATGAGGTATGGGCGCAACATACGGCGCGTCGGTTTCAGACATGATGCGGTCGAGGGGGGCGCGGCGGATGACCTCGTCGTAATCACGCGCAAAGGTAATAACGCCCGTAAATGAAATCGTGAAATCGAGCGCGAAAAATTGCTCGGCAATCGGCAATGTGCCGACAAAAAAATGAATATTCCCACGCACGCGGTTGCCGTGCTCTTTTTTTGCCTCTTTTAAAATCGTCAAAATATCCTCATAGGCATCCATGTTCCCTTTTGTGGGACGACCGTGGATCATGAGGGGCTTGTCGACGGCAACTGCAATGGCGATCTGGCGCTTGAAAAGCTCCGTCTGACGCTTTTTTTCTACACTTTCACTGTTCACCCACCCCGCATCCGCTGGCCAGTAGTAGTCGAGCCCACATTCCCCTATTGCAACCACGCGTGGGTGCTCCGCCATTTTTTGATATACCGCATCGTCAAAAATTTCCTTCGTGTTGTCGACAGGGTGGCACCCAATGGTCGCCCACACATGCGCGTATTTTTCGGCGAGGGTGATCGCCGCGCGCGACATGGCGAGGTCGGTGCCCACCATAATACCCGAGACGCGCGCGGCGAGCATCCGCGCCACAACCTCGGCTTCATCATCTTTAAACCGCACGTCATTTACATGCGCATGGATGTCAAAAAATTGCGGATTCATAGTTATTTACGTAAGGCATTACTCCTTGCGCATAAAGAGCGGCGCGAGCGGCGCTTTTGTGAAAAAAACGAGCGACCCCTCTTTTTCTCCTGCTACAGAAGACCCAATAAGCATTTGAATCTTCTGGGATGCTTCCGGAATAAAAGGCTCCGTCATGTGTGCAACCTCTTGAAGTCCGTAAATGAGCGCCCAAATAACTTTTTCTGCAGTTGCAGGATCCGTCTTGATGAGCTTGAATGGCTCATAGTCGGTCACATATTGATCCAACTTCCCAATAAATTCCCACACTACGTCCGCCGCTTTGTTAATCTCATGTGCCTTCATGTGCGCGTGATACCGAGGCAAAATATTATTGGTGGCAATATAAGGAATATTAAAACCGGCCAAGTCCCCCGACTCAAACATAGGTGCATGATGTGTGCGAAGTGGCAAACTCTCCGCCACAGTCCCCTCTACACGTCCTGCAAAATACTGCTCTGCCATTTTAAGTGTACGCGACACAAGATTTCCTAAGCCGTTCGCCAAGTTTGCATTGTATACTTCTTTGAACTTCTCACGAGTAAGGTCCCAGTCGTCAGTAGGGGCAACTTCGCGCGCGAAATAATACCGAAGTGCATCAACGCCATACTCTTCCAAAAAATCCGCAGGCACCAACACATTTCCAATCGACTTGGACATTTTTCTGCCACCCGAAGTTACGAAACCGTGCACCAAAATTTCTTTTGGGAGCGCGAGTTTCGCAGACAACAACATTGCCGGCCACAAAAGCGCATGGAAGCGAATAATGTCTTTGCCCATAACCTGCACGTCAGGTGGCCAAAACAAAGAAAAATTTTCATCATCTTTTTGCCCGTACCCCAGAGCCGAAAGGTAATTTGCGAGCGCATCACACCACACATACATAAGTTGCGATGGGTCACCCGGAACAGGAATCCCCCAAGGAATCTGCCCTTCTGGTCGCGATATGCTGATATCTCCCACATAATTTTCACTCCCTCGCACATCCAAGAGGGCAAGCATTTCATTTGCCTTCGTTGCAGGTGTTATTAAAAGCTCTTTTGATTCTATGAGGCGTTTGAGCTCCGGTGTATAGCGAGAAAGTCTGAAAAAATAATTTTGTTCATCGATTTTTTCAGGCTCTGTGTCATGGTGCGGACATTTACCATTTACGAGCTCTTTCTCAGTAACAAACGCTTCACAACCGACACAATATAACCCCTGATAATTTCCCTTGTAAATATCCCCCGATTCTTCAAGTGCACGCCACAGCTTTGTTGCACCGTGCCAATGATGTTTTTGATCCGAAGTACGAATAAAAAAGTCATTCGAAATAGAAAGATTATCGAGGAGTGTTTGAAACTTCGTCGCGTGACCATTTACAAAATCCTGAGGTCCCGTATCAGCTTTTTGCGCTGCACGCACAATTTTTGCTCCGTGCTCATCCATACCGGTGAGAAAAAAAGTGTTCTCTTCAAGTGCACGATGGTACCGTGCAAGAATATCCGCAAGTACCAGCGTATACGTATGACCAAGATGAAGCTCCGCGTTTGCGTAAAAAATCGGGGTCGTAATATAAAATTTTTTCATATTGTGTGCATCCATAGTTTCGTATAAAAATAATTTAAACGCTACCTCTTTTGCTTTTTTCGAGATCATCCACCACTTCCATAAGCGCCGCTACTACAGGAACAGCAATAAGAATACCTAAAAATCCAGCAAGTTTTGCTCCTACAATCAGGGCAAGGATGACGATAATCGGCGGCACACCGACAATTTTTCTCACCACGAGCGGATAAATTAAATTACTTTCAAACTGTTGTACCACAAGATAAAAAGCAGTAATCCCAAGAGCAAGCCCTGTTCCACCAGTAGAAAATGCTAAGAGTACTGCAGGAATAGCAGCCATAATTGGCCCAAAAACGGGAATAAGTTCGAGGATACCCGCCAAGAGCGCAAGAATAAGCGCGTATGGCACGCCAAAAATCGTAAGCCCGAGATAGACTAGCACAAAAATCAATACCCCAAGAATAAGCTGACCTTGCATCCATTTACCAATCTTTTCTTTTGATCGCTTCCACAGATCAATGGCATACGCCTCCTTGTCAAAAGGAATAACAATTCTTAAAAAGTTTTCAATACCGCGTTCTTGCATGGCGAAATAAAAAGAGAGGATGACAATAAGAATAAAGCTGAAAAACCCTCCGAAAATTCCGCTCGTTGCCCCCACAAAGCTTTGCGAGGCGCTTGAGATCTTCCCGAGTGTGGCAAGAAGGTCTTTTGGGGAAGCCCCTTCGGCAACCTGCGCAAACAACAATTCACTCTTTTTGAGCGGATCATTTTCCCCGCCCAACATACTCAAATTGAGCTCTTTAGCAACATCCGGAAGCTTTGCAGAAAATTCATACAACTCTCCCAAGAGTGGAGGTACAAAAGCGTAAAAAATTCCCACCAAAAGCCCCCCTAAACCAAGATACACTCCTAGCACCGCCGGAATACGATGAATGCGGTAGCGTGCAAAAAAGTTCACCGCTGGCTCGACTGACGATGCAACAATGACCGCAGTTATGACCACTAGTACGAGATCACGCAGAAACCAGAGTGCCGCAAAACCAAGCACAATAGCGATACCCTTAATAATTGTTCCTGCCGTAATTGAGATAACGGTGTCTTTTTCGCTATTTTTCATACCTTTATAGTACCTTATTTTGGTGAAATAACAAAAAAAGCGAAGCCAATGGGGGTTATTTTGAAAACTTGAGTGTCCGCAAAAACTCATCACCTTCCTTAAACGGTCCAATGAGTGCGAGATTCAAGTTTTTTTCGATAAATATTTTGCGCGCCAATGTCCGCACATCTTCTGCGGTCACCGCACGTATGCGTTTTTCTTTTTCTTTTGGCATACGAATATCACGATGGAGTATTTCTTGCATACCATAATATTCCGCAAGATCATCCGAGGACTCGAGACCGAGATACATTGTTCCCACAAGATGTTCTTTAACCTTCGCGAGTTCTTCCGCGCCTACAAGTTCACGCTTAAGGAGCGAGCATTCCGCAAGAACTGCCTTGAGTACTTCGTCGATGCGTTTATTGTCCACGCCTGCCGAAACAGAAAAATACCCATGGTCGGTCGAGGCATTGTTCCCCGCGCGCACATAATACCCGACCCCCATCTCGTCGCGCAGTTTTCGAAACAAGCGTGAAGACATGCCACTCCCCAAAATTCCACCCAAAACCGCAAGTGTAGTATTTCGGTCGTCAAAAACAGGGAACGAGCGCACCCCTAACACAAAGTGTGTCTGATCGGTCTCCTTGAACTGCACAGCAACCTGTGGCTCTTTTTGCATGTCCTGCGTTTTCTTTTTGCTTCCCTTTTTTGCAGCGGAAACATTAGCGAATTTTTTCGCCACCTCTTTCACCACAAGTGCCGAGTCAATATTGCCCGAAACAACAACAGTTGTCGCAGACGCAACATAGTGCTTTGCGCGATACGCCACCACCTCGGCGCGTGTCATCCCCCTCACCACGTCGCGCGCACCCGAAATCGTCCACCCTGCGGGCTGGTCTCCATACAGAAGCTCCGACCACACATCGTGCACTTTGCGCATCGGTAAATCGTCATACATATTTATCTCATCCACAATGACTCCCTTTTCTTTTTCTATTTCCTCGTCTTTAAAAATAGGATTCACATACAAATCCGCAATAATATCGAGCAAACGAGGAAAATCTGCCGCTTTTCCTTTTGCGTAGTACCCCGTGTATTCCTGCCCTGTAAATGCGTTGTACTCGCACCCCAAACCATCGAGCTCAATGCTTAAATCCGAAGCGTTGGGTCGTTTCGTTGTGCCCTTAAAACAAAGGTGCTCAAGAAAATGCGAAATGCCGTTTTTCTCCTTCGTCTCGTATTTTGAACCGGCTTCCACCAAAACCAGCACGGTCGTTGTCGGATTGTCCGCCATAGGCACCGTAATCACTCGCAAACCACTCGGTAATATTTTCTTTTTGAATTTCATAGTAATCAGAGTCTACCATGGAGAGTACCAAAAACAAAAAGACTGCCAGCACAGAGCTCAAAATGGCCGGTATCCCAAATTTTAGACAGTTATATACACAGTGTGAGGGGTCGCGTACCAAGAAAAAAAATTGACTTTCATGAAAAAGCCTGATAGGGTTGTACGTAGATACTTCGGTGCTTATTGTTCAAGATCATCTTGACGGTATCAATGTTCTTTGTAAGGAGATGTACCATGGTAGCGACACTAGCAGTTCAAAGTTTGACAAGTAGTCAACTGGTTAGCGTTCAAGCGATTAATCAGCTCGATCTCGGCCCCATTAAAGTAAAATTGATGGAGCAGGAAGAGGGCGAAGGTTGGTCAGTGGAACAAGTTAACATGGCGGAGAAGTGGTATAAAAGATTCTTATTTTTATGCCTTCAATATCCCTCTGTTTCAATCGTGCCGAGCAAGGTGCTTGATACAATTTGGCACTATCACATTCTCGATACACGGAAATACGCTAAAGATAGTCAAGATATTTTTGGATATTTTTTACATCACTTTCCGTATTTCGGTATGCGAGGAGAGGCAGATTCGAGGGATTTGGTTGTCGCCTTTACCAAAACAAAAGAACTTTTCTTGTCTGAGTTTGGTGAGCCACTGAATAATCTTCAGAAAGTTTTTCCATCAACTAATGTGGAGAGCTCAGCGGACTGCGATAGTAAGAGCCCCGATTGTGCTGGTGGCGGTTGTGGTGAATGTACGACCACTCTCGCAAACCAATCCAGACCAGTCTTTGTCGGTTAAAAGTTTTTGAAACTTAGCCCCGTTCTTTTTAAAGGAACGGGGCTTTTTATATTACAAACCGTGAAGTTTTGTGTTGGGGAGGGGTTCGTCATTTTTTAAAAATCGATCGAACCAAGAAATTATCATTTGATTAGATTCTTTTGTATGTTCAGTGAGTCCGTGGTCAGCACCCTCAAAAAGTACCAGACGATGAGGGACGTGGAGTGCAAGAAGTTTTTGAGATAATTCTAGCGAATCAAGCGGACTTACGCGCCAGTCGGAAGCTCCATGTATGACAAGAAGAGGGGTTTTCTTAGGAAACAGGTGAGACCAAAAGATTGCAGATCGTTTCTTTTTTTCCGCAAGGCTTCCACCGAACATTTTTTTAAAATGCGCCTTCATTTCGGGTCGCAATTTTTCTTCACGAAGTAAGTTTGTCGGTGCGCCAACAGTTACTGCAGCTTTTATCCATTTTACTTTTGAAAGAGCGAGGTAGGTCATGCTTCCTCCGCGACTTCCGCCTTGCATGCCGATTTTTTTTGCATTTGCACGACTGTAGTTTTTGAGAATTTTTTGGAGTACGAGCACATCTTCAATATCCGAGCCACCCATTTCGTCTTTTCCCTCACTTCCGGCATTGCCGGAGTATTGCGAAGCGATTACAATGTAGCCTTGCATTGCGAGCTCTGCGGGAAGCCGAAAGAAAAACATGCCGATCTTGAGTACACCAAATTCACCCGAACCACCTCGATTGTAAATAACACACGGAAGATTTTCTCCTATGCGAGGTTCTGCCATAAATCCGACAACTTTATGTCCTTGGGAGCGGTAGATGATTTTGTAAACAAAAATATTTTGTGCATTTTGTTTTGCTGTCTGTGCAACAACGGGTCCGACGAGTTTCTCAAATTCTTCGGTTATTAAAATTCGTTTAACTTCTAAAATCCCCGGAATCTTTTCCAGAATTTTTGAGTTGTCAGTTTCGTGAGTAGTCATAGTTTCTAATCTAGCATATTAAACGCGCTGAGTCGATTTTTTTGTTCCAATTCTACGGTTAGTTTCCACAACTTCTCCTTTGCCAAAGAATCTTCACAGGAATTCAGGAAATTTTGAATTTGAGTAATATATTTGTCATTATTCACAAATTTTGGATATAGATGTTGTTCATTCTTTTGATAAATTTTAATGAAGTTGCCCATGTGTGAAGTGAAGTCAGCAATCTTGATCAATTTCGCCCTGCCAGGAATTTCCCTGATATGTTCGTAATATTCCGACATCAAATCTTGTTTTGTCATTTCAGGCCTTGTTGGATCTTTCCAGTTTTTTACATGTGATACTTCCAAAACCAAATTCAAAACGTCTTGCCCAAATTTTTCAGACATTTCTTCATCTGTGGTATTGGTATCCTCCAAAACATCATGCAAAAGTCCCGCAACCAAAATATTTTCGTCATTCACTTTAAAATCTTCTTTCAAAAAACCATAAACTTCCAAAAAATGATTTTCGACGTTAACTTCGGCGAATTTTCGGGTGGCAAATTCTTTGGCGGATTCAATGTTATTCATATAGTATGAATAACATTTTTCAGATTTTTTTCCAAGACTCTGCACTTCTCCTTTGTGATTTACCATAGGAGCTCTTTTTTGCGAAAAAACACCGTTCACAAGAATCATTTTTTTGAACAAAAAAGCGGCTTCTTGCGAAGCCGCTTTAAGAAAGAACAACAAGCGCCTGTCGCACAGGAAGAAACGCAGGATTGGTGAGCATGCAATACAATTCATAAACCTCGGAAAAGTTTCGCCGAAGGTCGACTTCAACCACTAAGTGTGGATGGTTTTCAGAGACGAGAATGCTTTCTCCTTTTCCTAAAAATCGAACAAGGCGTCCCTCTTCATTGCAATGCCAATACCCCTCAAGCTTTGAAGCAATACACCTTCCAAGATTAAGTCTCGGGAATATTTCGTGACGATTGCGCAAACTCACCGGTCCGAAATAAATATCACCGACAACGTTAAACCGAAGCGGCATGCCCGACTGAAGCATTGGAAAGTCATGTGTCAACAACTGAAGCATGTTCATATCAAACCTCCTTCTCTATCTGTCGCTAGTGTACCGCTTTTTCGCATCCTTCGTCAACAAAAAGCCGGCCATAAAAGACCGGTTCATGTTTTGCTTTAAGATTCGTCCATCCTTACTTGTTTATTATAAAGATATGACCGCCAAGCCCATAATCAAACTACCTATCACCAAAAAAATGAACGCAACTGAAAACAAAAGTCCGCTTTGCAATGTCCAGATCGCCCAACAAAAAACCTGAAAACCTACAACTATTACTGCCACACTAAGAACAACGAGAAATATTAAGACAATTTCCATCGCTCAACCCTCCTCGCAAAAACACACAGCGAAACAAGGGAACCTTCTTATATTATACTATTTTTCAAAAACCCTGACAATTCAGAAAGAGAAAGGCGCTGTTGAGTTCCTGTGTCGCGATTGCGCACCGTAACCGTGTCTTTGAGGTCGGGAGTCTCTCCAAGAGTATTAAAGTCAATCGTTACACACCACGGTGTACCAATCTCGTCTTGACGGCGATAGCGTTTGCCGATGTTACCATTGTCATCAAATTCACACATAAACTCTTTGCGGAGCGTATTAAAAACTTCGCGCGCCTTCGCCACTAATTCAGGTTTGTTTTTAAGCAGCGGGAAAATTGCGCATTTAACCGGCGCGAGGCGCGGCGGAAATTTCAAAAACACCCTCGTCTCTTCGCCTTCCACCACCTCCGTATAAGCGTTGTCCATAAACATGAGGAACAGACGTCCAAGACCAACTGACGTTTCCATAATATGTGGCGTAAATCTCGTCTTTGTTTCCTCATCAAAATAATCAAGCGATACACCGGAAAACTTTGAGTGTTGCGACAAATCCCAGTCTCCACGCGCATGAATCCCCTCCACTTCCTTGAAATCCCCTCCGAAAAAATCAAATGCGTATTCAATGTCGTAAGCATCACTCGCATAGTGCGCGAGTTTTTCATGTTTGTAAAAACGGAGCTTTTCTGCAGGGATACCAAGATCCAAAAACCACTGCCATCGAGTTTCTTTCCACATTTCATAGAGCTCTTTCGTCTGTGCAGGATTGTGAAAATATTGCATTTCCAATTGCTCAAACTCGCGCGTTCTAAAAATATACTGTCGGGCAGCGATTTCGTTGCGAAATGCCTTGCCCGCCTGCGCAATACCAAACGGCAATTTTGGATGAAGTGAGTCGAGTGTATTTTTGTACTCAAGATAAATACCTCCGCACGTTTCTGGACGCAAATACATAACATTCTCTTCGGTCAAAATATCCACCGGCGAACCAAGGTTTGACTTCACCATCATTGAAAATGATCTTGCCGGAGTAATGTCGGCGGAACCACACTTTGAACAAACAAGTTTTTTCTCTGCGCGCAGTTTGTCGAGTTCGGTGTTAATAAAATCAATCGGCATCTTGTCAGCCACAATACCAAAACCTTCCAGCACATGATCAGCGCGAAAACGAGACTTGCAGTTTCGGCAATCTATTTGCGGGTCGTTAAACCCTCCCACATGCCCAGACGCAACCCATGCTTGCGGATGCATGAAAATAGCGCTATCCAAACCGTACACGTCATCACGAAACTGCACCATGTGTTTCCACCACTCATTCTTAATGTTTTCTTTGAGGAGTGTGCCGTAATGCCCATAGTCGTACACACCAGAAACGCCGCCATAAATCTCTGAAGAGGGGTATACAAACCCGCGCCTTTTTGAGAGCGAAGTAATTTTTTCCATCCGGCCTTCTGCAATATTTTGTTTATCCGACATATGATTCATTATCCAATCTTGATGATTCAAAGGGTCATCTTATCACACCTCCTTCATTTTGACCAAATTGTGGGTCTGAGGAAAGATTCGTTGTTACTGCGGATTTTTTGTCACGAAGATTAGTTTTTGTAAAATCATCAACTGCCGTTAAAAGACTGTCTCCAGTCAAAAGTGGCGTAGTATCAATCTGACTCAAGCTTGGTGTGAGTCCAATCTGGAACGCAACTTCACGAGAACCCCCCGACGGAATTCTTCCCGCGTTCCACACCACTTCGGCTCCGCTCTCATTATACACAACATCTTCCCCCGCAGGATCTACGGCTCCACGCCATTTCACATAGATAGGAAGTGTTGTACGCACAAACACATTTGAAATATTGTTTGAAGCGTTGTGCACTGTCCATGCAATAGTATATGTCGTTTCTTTGTCTGCGCGAGGAGGAAGCGTTCCGATATTTTTAAATGGTCCGGCATAGTAGAGACTTCGTGCAGTCAGCCGTATGTCAGTCTCGAGCTTTATTTTTCTACTTGCAAACGTTGAAGCTTCCTCGGAGATGCTCCCCGTTGTGTGACGACGTGCGCGGGCTTTAAGCTCAAGAACAATTTGGGAATTTTTTAAAATCCTTCCCGCATCGACAGAGAGAGGAATTGGAGAGAAACTGAAACTCACACTACCACGCGCCCCCGGCTCGATAACTGCAAGCTCGGGATTTCGTGATTTTTCCCAAACAATAGTATCGTTTATGGATTGATAGAAACCTCCATTTGAAGCGTACACAGAATACCTGTTGAGCGCCTCGCCTTTAAGCTTTATCTCAATGACCGCATCAGTAATGGGGCTCGTATTATTACTGACCCAAAATGCATCCACGCGAAGTGCTTCGCCTTTGGTGGCAACATACTCAGGTGAACGATCACCATTCACTACAAGGTCGACCCCCAGAAACGGCTTGGTGAGTGCAAGTGTTTCAGTGGTGGTGGTGTATACCACGCCGATGACTCGCTCATCCTTCGAGCTTTGCGTCCCCAAAGAAACTTTTGCAACTTTTTCTTCCCCTTCCTGACCCTCAACGATTCCTTTGATCTTGATCGTACGCTTTCCCTGTGCCGCAAGTGTGCCGATATTCCAAACATTGTTTTGATAACTTGGAGCTGGAGATGCACTTAAAAATGTAAATCCTAAAGGATATGAAACGTCGAGCAACAAATTCTCCATCGAACGAATGCTGTTTGATTCTACGTCAACCGAAAGTTCTACTTCTTGTCCGGAACTTGCCTCTTTAAGCATTCCCAGTTTTACGTTCACGGGAGAAGAGGTTACTTTCACGACATAAGTCGTAAATTTTTTAAATGTTGCGTTCGACCCCGCCAAGCGATACTCCAAAACAACACGCACTTCTTTTTCAGTATTTTCCTCTCCATACACCATAGTATTCACTGACTCTTCAGCAGATTCTCCAGAAGAAAGGGCTCCGATGTTGCGTGAGACTCGAAGCAAATCGCTCTTGTCGGATGCAGAATAAAACCCGCTAGGATACTCAAAAAATAGATCTGCCTGATCGATGCGCACACTATTATTATTTACAATAGTGATTTTTGTTTCAAAAGAATCCCCACCGGAAATCGCAACAGGAGCAGTGATATTAATTGCAATCTTATCAGGGGAAACAAGATTGCTTCTGTTTAACGAAACAAACATCGCAATTGCCACCGCAACCACAAAAAAGCCCAACGAACCGAGAAGTATTTTTTTCATGAGATGGTGGTGTTGTGCTATGTGCACCTCTTCCGCAGCAAGCGCCGTAGAATCTTTTGGTTGATCCCACGATGAAGCTACCCTAACATCCGAAGCTCTGGGCTCCAGAGTGTCTGCGGCTTTGTGCGGAGTAAACTCTTTTGCGTTAAGCTCTTTTTCGAGCTCCGCAATCCTACTTTTTCCGTCAGTGCTCATAAAAACTATTATACCATAATCAATCAAGAAAATGCGAGGGTAAAGACTCAAAGTTGCGACGCCTTGAGCGCGGCATTGATATCGGAAACCGCACGCGAATGAACTTTATCCCACTCAGTCAACATATCCATAGTCCATGGCCCCAGCTTACAAAACATTTCGTACGAGGAAGCATCAAAATATCCGAGCCATACAAGCACGCGCAAAGTACTAAGTGTTTCAAATGCGGGCACTAAATTCGCGGGAATCGCAACCATCTCCAAAAAATCATGTGCGGCGAGCATGTCCCTAAATAATTCATCATTCCGACCCTCTCCATGCACCAATCGGCGAACAAGCGATGCCATGCGTGCAAACAACACCATATTTTCTCCTTGCTTTTTCAATCCTCCCGCTGGACGTTCTTCCATTGCACTGATAATTCTCCACACTTCCTTTCCTCGAACCAAGTCAACCTTAATTCGTGAAAATTCTTGAAGCATCGTTTTCAACTTTCCTTTCCCTTCGCGAACTCCTTGCGCAACTGCACCAATGAGCCCCAAATCTTCCGTGAGTAATTTATAGAAACGATTCGCCTCCCCTGTCGCAACATTCGAAAGTATGATTCCGCGCGTATGATAAATATGATGCGCCATAAAATAACCCTGCTTGTTCAATTCACCTTAGCGCTGAATTGAGATAAGAAATGGAATCTCGTCAATAATAATTGCCTCTTTGGAAACTTCTTGGAGTGGCACAAGCACCACTTCGCGAAGGATGGCTGTTTTCTTGAGTTCGTCCTCGAAAGCACGGATTAAGACATCACCGTCTTCATTCGTGGCAATCGTAAGCAGAACCATATCGCTTGGCTTCAACTCTTCTTTCTTGCGCAAATCCTGCACCGAGCGTACAAAATCACGAAAACGTCCTTCGCTCTTGAGCTCAAGGGTGATTTCCGTATCAAGAAGAACTTCTTGTGTAATTGTTTTGTCGAAAACAACCCGCTTAACATTCACTTCATCAGCAATGAGCGAAAGAAGCTCTGTCTTATTTGAAAGTGCCTCTTCTTTGATAGTGAGTTTACCAAGTGGTTGTCGAACCTTAATCCCTGCTTTCGCACGCGCCTCGAGCGCCACAGAAACAACACGGCGGACTTCAGTCATATCAACAAGAATCACTTCATCAACTGCTCCGACTAACGGCCACGACTCCAAGTGCACACTCTTTGCCGTGCCACCAAGACGACGGTATACTTCTTCCGCGAGAAACGGCATGATAGGTGCCAACAATTTTGAAAACTCAAGGAGTACTGTGCGCGTGGTCAAAATCGCATGTGTTCGATCCAGAACATCATCTGATTTAAATCGATCTCGCGAACGGCGCAGGTACCACGTAGAGAGGTCATCCACAAAAAGCATGAGTGGTTTCGTAACGCGATCGAGCTCGTATGCGTCAAATGCGGTCGTCATTTCTTTGGTCAGCGTTGCCATGCGCGCAAAAATAAATCGATCGAGCGGATGCGTGCTCTTTTCTATTGCTGTCACTTCTGTACTGCCGTGAAGTTCATAAAACGAAACCACATTCAAAAGACGCATGGTCAGCTTTTTTACCACCTCATCCACGCCACGCTCAGAAAAAGACAGGTCTTCTCCGCGCGTGATGGGCGAACTCAACATATAGTAACGCACCGCATCCGCACCATAGCGGTCGATAACAGCCCGAGGGTCGGGATAGTTTTTGAGCTTCTTGGACATTTTTTGCCCGTCTTCAGCAAGCACCATGCCATTTACAATGACATTATTGAATGGTGCTTTGCCAAAAAGCCCAGTGGAAAGCACGAGCATATTGTAAAACCACCCACGCGTCTGATCCACGCCCTCCGCAATAAAATCCGCGGGAAAATTTTTCTCAAAAAGTTCTTTGTTCTCAAACGGGTAATGAAACTGTGCATACGGCATCGAACCGGACTCAAACCAGCAGTCAAACACGTACGGCACACGCACCATAGTACCACCACAGGAACAATCAACATGGATTTGATCGATATACGGACGATGAAGATCAAATTCAAAGTCGGCATTATGCGGAAACGGCGTAAAAGAAAGCTCGACAAAGTCGCCCGTACTCAAAAAATCATCCTTTCCTTCTTTGATTGCGAGTGCTTCGTCTACCGTCATTCCTTGCGCACCAGCAGAAAGCATCCATACCGGATATTCATGAGTAACAATTAAAATGGTTTTGCCTTGCTCTTTTGCCTCAAGCTCTTCAAGAACTGCCATCACACGACGTTTTACCTCCAGAAGATTTTCTTCCTCGGGGGTCGCCTTCGTAAATTTCTCGAGCATTGAAGCAAAGTAAGTTCGATACTCCTCGATAGGGCGTCCGTCAAAAACACCCGTATTTATTTCTTGCAAACGTGTATCAAAAACAATCTTTTTTGGATCCATGCCAACTTCCTGTGCCACCGTTTCGGCAGTTTCTCTGGTGCGCGCGAACGGTGAAGCGACAATCATGTCAACCTGCATTTCTTTTAAATCTTTGGTTGCTTCAAATACAGAAATACGCCCGTCGGAAGTAAGGCCGAGGTCATGAACGCTCCCCACCTTTGAACTCACAATATTTCGTACATTGCTTTCAGCTTGACCATGGCGCATTATTAAATACGTATTGCCTGATTTTTTTGTATGTGCTGCAAGCTCAGCGCAAGAGCCGAACACTTCGTGCTTGTTGCACACTGCACACTCCCACACCGGCAGTGGGGCACCCCAATATCGTGAACGAGAAATAGCCCAATCGCGTGCATTCGCGATCCAGTTTCCAAAACGTCCATCGCGCATGTGTGCCGGAACCCACGTCGTGCCCGCATTTTCAGAAAGCATCTTGTCTTTGAGCTCTGGCGCTTTTACAAACCACGACCCTGCGGCGTAGTTCAAAAGCGGTGTATCACAGCGCCAGCAATGCGGGTAGGAGTGATTAATTTTTTCCTTTGAGAAGAAGAGTTTTTTGTCTTGCAGATATTTGAGCACCGCAATGTCCGTCGAGAGCCGCGTTTTTTCATCGTCCGATTTCGGCTTCACCTGCATTCCAGCAAAATCCTTCACTTCAGGCTTCATAATGCCGTCCATGCCGACATGTTGAATAAACGGTAAATTTTCTTTCTTGCCGAGAGCCATGTCGTCTTCACCAAACGCCGGCGCAATATGCACCACGCCAGTACCACTGTCAGCTGTCACAAAATCTGCTTCGTATATTTTCCATCCATTTTTATGATTTTCTAGTTTCTCATCTTGCGCATAATAATTAAAAATAGGTTTGTAGGCTTTCCCTATCAAAAAATCTACGGGAAAAGTTTCATATCTCGAAAAATCTGTGCTATCAAAATCTGGAAAATATTTCGGAGCCAAATCTTCAGCAAGAATAAAAAATTCTTCGCCATTTTTCCATTTTGCATACCCAACACCTCTTCCAACCGCAAGTGCTACATTCCCCGGCAATGTCCACGGTGTCGTCGTCCACGCAAGAACGAATGTCCCCGGTTCATCGAGGAGTTCAAACTTCGCCGTCACCGACAAGTCCGAAACATTTTTGTAGCCATCCGCAACTTCATTATTGGAAAGCGTTGTCTCGCATCGCGGACAAACATGCATCGCCTTAAATCCTTGGTACACCAACTTTTTATCATAGAGTGTCTTAAATGCCCACCAAATCGACTCGGTGTATTTTGCATCAAGCGTCTTGTACGAATGCTCCATGTCCACCCACCTCCCAATACGCGGAATCATTTTTTGCCATTCCGTATCATAGCGAAGAACCGAGGCACGCGCCGCCTCATTGAATTTCTCAATACCATACACTTCGATATCATTTCTGTTTTTGAGCCCAAGCTCACCTTCAATAAGGTTTTCTATAGGAAGACCGTGGCAATCCCAACCCCACACGCGACGCACGTGGCGCCCCCGCATGGTTTGATACCGAGGGATTGCATCCTTAAGTACGCTCGTCAAAATATGTCCGTAGTGCGGAAGACCCGTCCCAAACGGCGGACCATCGTAAAACACGAATTCTTTGCCGTTTTTTGTTGCCTCAAGCGACTGTTCAAATATCCTTTCTTTCTCCCAAAACGCAAGCGTCGCCTCTTCGCGAAGCGCGATCTCCGATTTTACATTCTCCACTTTTTTTGAGTCTTCTTTCATATCTATCACCATATCACAAAACGACACTGCCCGCAAAAAATCCCTTGCTCCGCAAGGGATTTTTTGCGGGCGCCAACCCTACATCCGCTCAGGTGTTGGTATCCCCAAAAGCTCAAGGCCTTTTTTGAGGGTTTGTGACACGGCTTGGACAAGCGCAAGCTTGTAGGGTTCGTTGGGGGAGCCATCGAGGACGGGCGTGTTTGCATAGTAAGCGTTGAATGCACGGGCGAGCTCAACCAAATAGGTCGTCACATGATGCGGTTCACGTTCTTCGCTCGCGCGGAACACCACCTCGGGAAACTGGAGGAGATACTTGTGGAGTGTACCAATTTCTCCTTCAAACTTCATCGCGTCAATAGTTTTCCCTTCTGCTTTTGCAAGGAGCGAACACGTGCGCGCATGGGTATACTGCAAGTATGGACCCGAGTCGCCCTCAAACGACAGCGACTGCTCCATGTCGAAAATAATATCTTTTCCGGATGCTTGGCGAAGAATCGAGTATTTTATCGCGCCAATCGCCACCTGTTCCGCAACTTTTTCTTTTTCGTCAGGAGAAAACATGCCCTCTTTGAATTTCTCTTGGACGCGCGTTTTCACTTCTTCAATAAGCCCTTCTGCCGTAATGACATCACCTGTGCGTGACGACATTTTGCCCGTTGGCAAACGAAGCATTCCGTGGGAAATATGAATAGTCTTTTCCGCAAGCTCGGGAAATATCTCCGCCATTGCCGCAAGCAACACTTTGAAATACGCATTCTGTTCATTGGCTGTGACCACCACCGACATATCATACGGATACGTATCATATTTTGTTTTCGCCAAACCAAGCTCTTTTGCTTCATACGTCGGCAGTCCTTCTGAATTCACAAACACGCGTGTGTGCAAACCCTTTGTCTCGTCGCCTTTGTACACAATAGCTCCACCCTCCCCTTGTTCAAATACTTTACCTACACTATTTCTCACAATCTCCTCTCCAAACTTTCTCGTTTCGCTCTCAAAAAAATAGTAGTCAAACTTTGTGCCGAGCTTTTGATAAATTGCTTCAAAGTACTGCAGACTCCACTGTTTCCCTGTATCGTAAACATTGTTTACGCCAAGGTCACCGCGCTCGTATATTTTTTTGTTAATTACAACAATTTCTTTTTTTATGGAATCATCCCCTTCATACGCAGTAGCTCCCTTGGCATATGCCTTACCAAGATATGCTGCATGTTCAAGAACCGAAGCGTTCTGTGCAAGAATATCCCCTTCCTTTTCTAGCCTCATAATCCCCCACACCGCCTTTGCCACATGCATCCCTACATCCCCTTGGTAGCAGGCGCGTTTTGTTTCTGCACCGCTCGCTTCGACGAGGCGTGAAATAGACTCACCGATGGCATTCGCCATCAAATGCCCAATATGAAATTCTTTGAATGGGTTGGGATCGGTGTATTCAACGATCACTTTTTTTCCCACAAGCGTTCCGTTGCTCCCCCACTTTTCTTTTTGCTCGAGCGCCAGAGCGAGCGCACCTTTCAAATGCGCATCCGAAAGTCTGAAGTTGATAAACCCCGGACCGGCGATTTCGATATTTTTTATCTCCTCGGTAGGCATGCGCAAGAGCTCCTCCGTAAGTTTCCCTGCAAGCACACGCGGTGACATTCCTGCTTTTTTTGCATACGCAAGAGCGACATTTGTCGCGTAGTCTCCATGCGCCATGTCAGCCGGTCGCTCGATAACAATCGCGGTCGCCTCCACTCCCAGCGCCCCAAGTGCCTCACGCACGAGTATTTCCAATTTCTCCTTCATATATGCGCATCATAGCACAGCTTCTCAAACGAAAAAACCCTCGGCCGAAACCGAGGGTTTTGAACGAATAAATTACCACCAACCACATTCGTTTTTTACTATTGCATATATTTCCTCATGCACCACCGCTACGGGGCGATGTTGTAATCTTAATTCACCGCTATTTGATAAACCGAATATAGTGCGTCTACCCCCTCATCATAATAATCAGGGACAAGCGCTTCTTCTATCATCTTTACTCCCATCTGGTCCATATCGTCACGATGCTTTTCCATAAATCTCTGTGAATTTTCCCGCAAGTGCATATCCAATAAAACAGGCTTGTTTTCTTTGCGCGCTTTTTCTTTCAATTTCTCAATCAATTTTTTTAAGATCTCCCAGCCGATTTTCTGACCTTGCGCGTCGGGAGTGACCGCGATATCTTCAAGATATACGCACGCGTCGCCTTCATCCGTCTCGCCGTCAACGGCGACAATATAGCCGATGATCTCTTCTTTTTCTACGCCACTCCGCTTTCCTGAAATAATGATGGAGTAGTCCAAGCCATTTCTGCTTTTTATATCCTCAGTCAATGCTTGTCCGGCAATCAAATCGGTGCCGGCATATATCTCACGCTCCAATCGCCTCACTGTCCCAAAATCATTTTCTGACAAATCCTTTGTTATTATCTCCTCAAAAACAACACGGGGTTGGTTTTCTCTTGCTCTTTCCGTCTCTTTTTCTTTTTTCGTCTTTTCCCATACAACTTTTACTGACTTACCTTCCGCTTCAAGAAAATATCCGTCGGCTCTGTTGTATCCTCCGATTTTTTCGTATGCTCCCGCGTCCTCTTTTAATTTCGCCAACTCACCACCGGTAGGCAAATCATTATTCGCTTTTCCCAAAACTATTTTTTTGACGCCGATAGATTTCGCATAACCCTCAAGGTAGCCGAAAAGTTTTTTAGTCATCTGCTCTGAATAATTAGCGCTGTAAAGAGTATTGGATTCAATGTTGTCCACCACCAAGACGGCGTTTCCCTTTTTGTCCTCCCCTAGCCAGCACCACGCCGCGGTTACCGGCTCGTTTTTCGTCTCATCCCAGATATTGACGATTTGAACACCCACATCTGTATGGTAGTCGGCAATGGTTGACTCCGATCCCATATGCCCGCTATCTATACAGATACAGCAAGGAGAATAATTTCCTTGGTACAAATCAATGTCGGGGTTGCGCGCCCAGACGAAAATACTCATCGGCTGATTCGCCATTTTTTCTTTTTCTTTGTCGCTTCTCTCGGAAAAAAGATTTGTTAAATCACGCCTGTCAGTGTTCCAGTGGTCAAACTGCTCAGCAAGATGCGTCTGTATTTCTTGAGCCAACGCCTCGCTTCGTTCTTTCCCCAAAGCGGGAGAAATCAAACGGGGAAGGTTGTTTTGGAAATCTTCAATTCGTCTCTCCAAAACGCCGAACTTCGTCCTCAATTCTTCTTTTGTTCTGTTCATTTTCTCTTTCAATTCCTGAATTGCTTTTCCGGACGGCATCTTCCCCGACAATTTCTCGTGAAAATCGTTTTCCACCTGCATTAATCTTTCCTGCGTCCCAGAAAGATCATCCGTAAGCCGTTGAAAAGCGGAGATATCGCCTAGGAGCTTGTCCCAGAGAACGACTGTTTTTATACTCTCCAACTTTTTGGTTAGTCCAAGAATTCCCTTTTCTATCCCTTGCGCTTTTTTCTCGTTTCCTTCTAGTCGCGCCTTTTCCAACTCCGCCTGCATATTGGAAATCTGCCCCTCTATTTCCTTGGGCTCTTCAAGAAGAATTTTGAACTCCGACAGCTCTTTTTTATATTCTCGAAGCGTTTCTTTTATCGTATGCGCGTAACTGTTGATCGTTTCTTTTATTCTCCCTATCGGTGTCGCTATGGTTTCGGAAAAAGCAAGCGTTCCCTCGCCGGATTCAAGGTTAAAGTAGGCTGTTTCGCTGTAGTGAAGCCACGCGTCCGCATTGACTCCCGATTGCTCTATCGCGCGAATGATATCTGGATTACTTCCGTATTCTTTCAATTTTTCCTGCATCAGCCGGCGAAATTCGAGCGATTCGGAAGAGATATCAGGATTCTCTTTCAAAATCTCCTCCTTAAATGCAAAGAGTGTGCTTATATTTTCTTTGGAAAGATTGTCAAACTGCGGATAGTGCAAAAGAAGTTTTGAGCCGAAACGCGGATTCTGCGAAATCGCTTCCATTAAGAATGGGTTTTCTTCAATCGTAGAAAAGAGCGTTTCGGGATTTTTTATAAATTCGACAAGTGAGAGAACGATATCAACCGATCTGTGCGCTTGTTCATAAAAGCGCGGAGAGATCTCTTTGAGTCGTTCCAGCATTTCTCCGATGACAGGAAGTGCCGTTATGATCTCTTCTGATTTTATTGATATAGAAAATGCCTCTTTGATATAGAGGGCGTTGTCTATGTATCCATCGGAGAGACGCCTAATAAACCATTCTTTTGCAGCCTGTTGGACTACATCTTCAGGAAGAGAAAACTTCTCTTTGATTTTGATGGCTTCGTCTATGTATCTTTTGGAGAGGCACTTAATGAACCCTTCTTTTGCAGCTTGTTGGACTTCGGCGGAAAGGAGGAATTCTTCAGGGATATCAAACTTCTCTTTGATATTGAGGGCGTTGTTTATGTATCCATCGGAGAGACGCCTAATAAACCATTCTTTTGCAGCCTGTTGG
>ERZ1292625.553-Hain-H41-01um-R1-553-length-55079-cov-6_pt1 | contig 55079 bp, 80 predicted proteins | sample MGYA00564400_ERZ1292625 | MGnify/ENA primary metagenome ERZ1292625 (study PRJEB36523, sample SAMEA6512639) | groundwater metagenome | collected 2019-01-08 | study: AquaDiva: Metagenomics assemblies of 32 groundwater samples | reverse complement strand
GGGGCACCTAAGCGCAATTGCTGGTGATATTTACTGGTACATCATTGACAATGCCGGTACACAGGAACTCGCGGCTTCAACCAAGGACTTCGGCCTCACAGGTATCGTCAGCACTACTGCGGAGGGAGGTGCTGGAGCTGCTGATAGTGCCACAGTAATGTATTCAGTTACTGCGCGCTCCAACGTTCCCTTCAGGTTTATTGGGAAGTCCACTGATACCCAGACGACAGCCGGTACATGGACTGCGGTTCCAACATCAATTGTATTGCCGCCATTCGACGTTAAGGCGGTGGGGAAGAATGCAATCTCTATCCCAGTTACTGCGCTCACTCCCCGTTCTGCAAATGGCTGCGCACCGTTAACCACTACCAACGGAGCAGCAAACCAGCCTGATATCCCGTATCTCGCTTTTGACGGTGCGGCGAAAGAGTATGCTGGATTCAATGTACGGATGCCGAAGAGTTGGGATGAGGGTACAGTGACTGTGTCTTTCGCTTGGCGTCGGGCATCTGGAATTGGGGCTGCGAACGTAGTGCTAGGACTTCGTGCTGTGGCGGTTAGCGATAATGATACGCCAATAGCCACTTTTGGCTCTGATGCAACGGTAACGGATGCCGCGAGTACCACCACAGCGAACATGAACATCTCTGCGGAAACGGGAGCGTGCACAATTGCTGGTTCGCCCGCAGAAGGTGATCTTGTGTTCTTTGAAGTTTTCCGAGATGGCGCAGCGGTAGGGGATACGCTGGACGCGGTAGATGTGTGGCTCACCGAAGTCACGTTATTCATCACGACGAATGAGGTTAATGATGCGTAAGTTTGCCGCGTCTTTTATTAGTTTTCCAGGCCCACAAAAGTTCCTAGTGGATGGAGCGGACTTCGACGGCACCAATGACTATATGACGCGCGGTGCAGGACTGACTGGCGCAGTTGATACCAAGACTGGAATATTGTCTATCTGGCTAAGAATAGACGCGGGAAATGGCACGGCCAGAAGAATATTGGCAAACACTGGAGATTTCGTTCAAATCTACCTTGGAACCGATAACAACATCTATGTCTATCTTATCGAACCTGGTGGACCTAATGAAGTGTTGCTGCTGGGCACAGTCTCTGGTGGACTGACCTCTGGCGCTTCTTGGCGGCACATTTTAGCTTCTTGGGATATTGTTGCGTCTGCAACGCACATGTACCTAGATGACATTTCAGACAAGCAAGTTCCTATTCTCCTTAATCTTGCTCCTGATTACACAGTAGCAGACTGGAGGGTTGGCGCAACGATGGCAGCTGGAGCAAAATATAACGGCTGCATGGCTGAGTTCTACTTTGCGCCAAACCAATTCTTGGATTTCTCGGTTGAAGCCAATCGAAGAAAGTATAGAACAGCTGTAGGAAAGCCAGCACTCTTAGGCCTTGATGGTTCTTTGCCCACTGGCGTCGCGCCGATCATGTATCATCATCTTGATGATAATGAAGCCGTTGCGAACTTTGCCACGAATCGTGGCAGTGGTGGGAATTTCACTATAACTGGAACACTGGATACAGCTACAACCAGCCCGACAGACTAAGATGAATCTATTGTTAGCAATTTCTCTAACTTGGGTCGTTGGCACAGAAGCAGATATTCGCCGTACTTGTTATGAGATTACTGGCAAGTATGCAGTGGCCTGTGCAGTATTGCGTGAAGATGGTAGCTGCACAGTCTATGCTCCAAAGTTTAGAAATGACCGCGACGATAAAAACTTTGCACGGTTAGGCGAAGAAGTGGCCCATTGCTTTTATGGGGACTTTCATCTTAGGAAGGAATATGAATGATTACAAGACCAGAGACTAGCGACAACATCTTTCTCCTGATTGTTTATGCGCTCGCAGCATTGAGTGGAGGATTAGGTGGATGTGTAGTGTGGTCCTACTACACGAAAACACATACGCGAATAACAGCTTTCGTTCTCGCGTATGCGATCATGGGACTGGTCTTTGGCCTTGTAGCCGCAGCAGTAATGAGCATTTTTGTGAGAGAAGTCTCCATCCACGAATTGCTTCTCTATAGCCTGTTTGCTGGGTTTGGCGGAACTGCCGCTATCTTCGGGGTTAACTGGGGTGCTGGGGTAGCGTTCAGATGGAAACACTTTGAAGTAAAGTTCACCGTTCGCAAGCCAACTCAAGACCGTCGTAAGGAAGACTAATGCATCAACTCATTACTCCAGAGCAGGTTATCGGGCGCTACGATGCGCACCCTTCGCTCACACCGCTGAAGCGACATAATATTCATTTAACTTGTGGTCTGGTCAATGTTATCTGCTTTGAAGCGGAAGCGGATGGTGTGATCCTGGAGGATGATCCTGATACGGGGACGGCAATTTCCGGCTCTCGTGGGGGAGCGGGAAGTGGTGGACTGCGTGTCCCAGAAATAATAAGTGTGGCTGTGTTATCGCCGCACTACGATGGGAATGCGATAGACCGGACTGATGTGAATAGAAAGCTGATGCGCTGGTGCCTATCGAATGTAGACCGATTAAAAGAGTTGGGGCTGTACCTAGAGCACCCTCAGTGGACTAGCGTGTGGGTACACTTTCAGCGCATTCCTCCCAAGTCTGGCACTAGGTTTTTTATCCCGTATCGGGATATGGTGAAGAATCCACCAACCTGCGTGGCGCTTCCGGAACAAACCACAGCAGGCGTAACATCATTCCGAGTTAAGCTAGGAGCCAAAGCATGAACAAATACGTGAAGCTGATTGCGTCTACACTTGGGACTTTTGGAGTTACATGGGCCGGGGCGATGCAAGTCCCAAGCACTGCGGAATCCGCCGTATACATCGGGATTGTTGCTGCGGGCACCTTGCTTCTGGGTTCGATTCATGAATCGCCAATCCCGAGGAAGAAATGGAAGGAAAGTCAACCACGAAAGGAGGGTGAATGAAAAAGTATCTCGTTGTTCTCGCAATACTGGTTCTGGCTGGGTGTGCAGCTACTCAACGTCCGGATCAGATGGTATTTCAGGCAAAGGCTGGCTATGCGGTTACGCTATCTCAGGCGGTCACGTACAAGGAACTCCCCGAGTGTGGCAGGGAACTTCCTGGGACTCTCTGTAGCAAGCCTGAAATCATTAAACAACTCCAGTTGGCCCAAGCGACAGCGAAGCCAGGGCTGGACGCTGCGGAAGCGGCAGTGCGTGGAGGTTCGATGAGTAAGGATATCCAGCTCATGGCTGTCCGCGCCGCACAGGCCGCATTGGCTGCGTTCGAAAAGGTGCTGGAAGGTGCGAAAGGAGGTTCACCATGAAAGGGTTAGCAGTAGCAGAATTTGCACTCAAGGTTCTCCAATCCGCACCCGCGATTATCCAAGGCGCAACTACGCTCGCCGCAGGACTGGAGCAGGTCAACCGTTACACCGTGAGGCTAAAGGCCATGATTGAGGAAGATCGTGGGCCTTCACCCGAGGAATGGGATGAACTGAATGCGGAAATAAAGAGTCTTGAGGACAGGCTGAACTCCCCCACCTGAAGCATAGCAGTCCCTCACCTGAAAATGAACCCCTCTTCGGAGGGGTTTCTTTTTGGGGCTGTACCAGCAGTTTGAAAATATACTTTTTGACAAAATCAATAACTTATGAGCATTTTGCGGTGAATGATTGGTTTTTGCTTTTCAATCGGAGTACAATGTGAACTGTGGACGGCTTTGACGACTAGGTGTTAAGACCCTAGCCCAGCCCGAGGGGAACCAGCCCTCAACCGGAGTACCGGGAAGCCTAGTGAGACAAACCAGATCTTCGCATGAGACGACAGTCTAGCGAGTTCACCGCTGAGAAGCGATAGGATTAGCGAAACGAAACTGGCCGATGTCTCTCCTGGATACAGTCTACCAAGATGCAGGTATCCGGAGTTGTAGGGTACTTAACCCTTTGTGAGCGATAAGCTACACAGCGCCCCGAAAGGCGCTGTAAGCTGACCGTTCCGGCAGCAGCTCAACATCAGAAAGGAAGCAAAATGAACCGAGACTTTCCATTCAATGTAGATTTCAGACAACACTTCCGATATGTCCGCAAGCATTGGGTATTCTTTTGCCGCGAATGTGGTCAATTGACACAAGCGGTGTCCGGCAAACGTGGCTATGCGGCCCATGAAGTAGCAATCTGCGGCAGCGAATGCCTGAATGCTCGTGTCGGCAGGATAACCGTTTCTGAAGCGAAGTGAGCCTGTTGCCCTCCTCAAACGAGGGCAGCTGGGCTGACCGTTCCGGCAGCGAACTTCATCAGAAAGGAATACCATCATGAGCGCCATTCCCTATCTTACTCGCGCTGAAATCGCCGCATTGCGGAAGCAATATCGGCTGTTTTGGCTTCCAGAGGTTCCACGTAAACTAGAAAGGAGGAAAGCGAAATGAATCAGATAGGCACGAAAAAGTGGTCACAACGCGAAGCAAACAAAACCAATAAACCTGTCTGGTGCTATCGTGATTCCAACGGTCGCGCTGATGGTGGCGGGTTTTGGGTTTATCCGGTTAAAGGGAGGAAAGCGAGATGAAATCCAAACAGACTACCTGGACCACGCTAATCCTTGAACTTCTCCGGCAGACGGATGATTTTATGAATCGTCGTCAGATCAAGGCGCGGGTGCTGGGGATAAACGATAACCAACTCAGCGCAGCCCTTCTACATCTCCGGAAACGCCACGCTGTAGACGTTATAATCCAGCCGGATGGGGAAGGATGGTGGTACCCGTTACCGGAGCAGGATGACGACAGGACCTACACGGTGGAAGAGCGTACACTGGAGAGCAAACCTCGCAAGCGCAGAGCCAAAGCGAAGTGAGCCTGTAGCACCTCGTAGACGGGGTGCTATTGGGCTGACCGTTCCGGCAGCGATCTAACCTAGAAAGGGAATATCATGGAAGCCGAATTCAACAAAGAGAAAGTTCTGGCTCGTGTTCGGAAGATGATGGCGCTGGCGAACGATGCTGCTGCGACTGAAGGGGAGCGGGATAATGCTATCAGGATGGCGCATGCTACGCTGGCCAAATACAACCTCAGCATGGCTGAGGCAGACAAGGCTGGGGTTCCGACTGAGGAGGCACGGGTAAACGATGCTGTTGTGGGGAAAGACTTCCCCTGGATGCGTACTACAACCCAGGCCATCGCCAAGCTATTTTTCTGCGAACATTTCTTTGTTCGGATGAGTGGTGGGAAGGTGAAGCACTACTTCGTCGGTAAGGAATCCAACGTCTTCACTGCCAAAAGCATGTCCGAGTACATTATCAGTTCCATTGATCGGGAAGCCAGAGCGCGTAGTCTCCTGGTTACTGGTTCCAGCAATGGCAACTACTGGCGTAGCTTCTGCAAGGGTGCTGCGGATGTTATCTGGACTCGTTGTATGGAGATTCGGAGCAAGGCGGAAGCTGCACCAAAGGTTCCTGGCACCTCGCTTGTCCTCGCATCGGTTTACGCGATTGAGAATAAGGCGAATGAGGATTACATTGCCCGGCAGATGGGGTTGAAGCTGAAGATGGGGAACACCAGGCAGCGGAACACATCCGCAGATGCGCATGCGGCTGGGGTAGATTTTGGGTCCAAGGTTTCCCTTAATACCCAGATCGGTTCAAATAACGCCAATGCAAAACGGATTAGGTAATATCATTCTGGCCTGCTAAAGCTAGATATTTTCAACCACAGACAGGAGGGCATATGAAGTTCGCCAAAACCTTTTCCTAATTGACGTCAACGGCACCGGTGGGAAGCTCATACCTCTGCAACATTGCAGGGGTTAATCACTAACTCGCAGGAGGAACCTGCCTATGCACTGGCCGTAGTTACGGAGCAATTGGGAATTCTGAATGATGATGATTTGAGAATGTTTTGGTGTAGGACTGCTGATCCCTTCACAAGAGGGGTCAGCAGGAAGGGCAAAGGGTATCCAATCCCAGTTTGGTTCAGGCAACTCGCTAGGGCCAGCCCTTCCTGCTGACCATTCCGGCAGCGCCAAATTATAGAAAGGAATACGATCATGCCACGCGTACACGTCAAGAAAGCCCGCAAAGACTATCCCAACGCAGGTATCAAGAAAGGCGACACCTACTACAGTTGGAGTTTCCGGTATGGCGGGAAGCGGATGAGTAAGACCAAACCCCGCCCCTCGCAGCTGACGCTATCGAAGATGAGCGAAGCGTATGCGGCCAGTGAAGCGCTGGAGGATACGATTGCATCCGCATCTACTCCCGAAGAACTGAAAGAAGCACTGGAACAAGCCGCAGAAGAGATTACTGCGGTGGCTGATGAGTACCAATCCAGTATGGAGAACATGATTGCCCAGGCTGGCCAGATTTATGAGGACATGGAACAAAAGGTTAGTGATCTTCAAGACTGGGCTTCTGCGCTTGAATCGGATGTTGGTGAAATCGAATCGATGGACGATTATGAATCGTTCGAAAAGCTGAACGCAGATGCGCAATCCGAATTGATGGATCAGGCGAAGGAACTGGCCAGCCAGAACTCTAGCCCCCAATTCTAAGGGGAGACTTCGATGATTATCCAATATGGAATCAGTCGCGCAGTCCAGGAGACGGGGAAGCGAAAACGGACAGAACATAACAATGGGCGTTTAACCGTCTCAGGCAGCCCTATAGACGTGGGCTGGTCACAGAAGGTCCGAAGCCTCATCCTAGCGCGCCATCCCGGCTGGACAGTAACCGGCTGGGCAGAGTTGGATGAGGGGAAAGCCAATACCAGGTACCAGATTACAGCCGCATTCGAACTAGGTTACAAATGCTGTGAGCAGGGGCTGAATCTGGAAGCTGCTTTAGCGGAGTTGTCGAAGCACTTTCGATAATTCACTTCGCTTTACTTTTCGAAACAACCAGAGTATCTAGCAGCATTCAATGTAGAAAGGAATTCGAAAATGAAACCCATCGGAATGAGCAACGAAGAACTGAAAGCCGCAGCACCGTCCATCTTTGCGACTGCGGCCTGGAGTGGGGTGAGTGATCGGTATACGTTCATCCCGACCATTCGCGTGATCGATGCGCTGAGGGATGTCGGGTTTGTCCCGACGCAAGCAGGCCAGTCCCGGACACGAGTGGATGGGAAACGCCCGTTCACAAAACACCTGATCCGTTTCCAGTCCCAAGTAGATGCGAAAAAGTATCCACGAGTGGTGGACGGGAATGCGAACTACTTCTACAAGAAAGGCGAAGCGCCGAACATCGCTGAGATCAACATCATCAACTCCCACGATCTGTCCGCCGCATATCAGATCAACGCCGGCATCTACCGGCGCATCTGCTCGAACGGGCTTGTGGTTTGCTCAGCGAGAATTGGCTCCATCCATATCCGCCATTCCGGCGAGATTGTGGATGAGGTCGTGGGAGCTACCCGCCACATCGTGAAGCAGATGCCCGCCGTACTGGAGCAAATCCAGGAATGGACGGGCATCGAACTCAGCACCAAAGACCGGGACACATTGGCTCGCGCGGTGCTGATCCAGCGGTATGGCTTGGATGAGGAGGGGAAGCTACTCGCCCCCATCCAGCCTCAGCAAATCTTGGAGGCACGCCGTCCTGAAGACAGGGGTCATGATCTTTGGTCCACCACCAATGTCATTCAGGAGAACGTAATGCGGGGTGCTCTTCCTGGCATCTCGCATTCCGGTCGCAAAACCAAGACCCGCGCCATCAAGAGCATCAATGCTGATCTCAAGTTCAACCGTGATGTCTGGACGTTGAGTGAGACGTTTGCAAAGCGTTTGACAGTGCATTGATCGTGAGGCGTTTATTTATGGCTGCGGTAGTTGGCGCTATAATTGGCGCCGTTATCGTAGCTGTTTGGAAGGATCAAGCGGATGTAGCGCTGCTGAGGATGCTGACTCAACATTACTGCGTCCAGTACTACCACTAACCATCAGAAAGGAATACCGAAATGAATATCTATACCTGTTTCATCTCCAACAAGGCGATGGCGAAGAAAAACAAGGCGAATGACTTTACCACCGTCATCAAGCTGGTCGATGAATGTACCTCCAAGCTGGACTTGTTCCTAGCGGAGCAAAAAGGGTCAGTGGAGGTTCATAATGTCCCGGTGGATGCGTTCAAAAAAAACTTCACCGGGCTGCTCTGGGGGCTGAAACCGTATGAGCCGCGAGTGAAGGCGCAAGAGTGGTTGGACCGCGCCAAGAAACTCAAATTTTCCATCGCCGCAGTAGATCACATCGAAAGGATACTTCACTTGGATACACGAGGAAAGAGCACTGAGCAGATTCGCCAGGAGATCATCCGGCTTGCGGCGGATTTGCCGAAAGGGAATGTTCTCAAGAACGTCCCTGCGTCGTATCCTGACAGGGGTCAGGCCATTTCGGCCTACACTTCCGTTCGTCAGGCAATTTTGTCATTCAACAAGGAGCCAGCAACCATGAGCAAGAAAGCAGGGGCAGCCGCCGCACTAGCGGAAGAGCAACCCAAGAAGTCCAAGAAGGAAATCGCAGCGGAAAAGAAAGCCGCAGACAAAAAGGCTGCGGAAGACAAGAAGGCTGCGGATGCGAAGGTGAAAGCAGACGTGAAGGCAGCCAAGGCCGGTAACGGCGATGCGGCCGCACTTGCCGCTGCCGCGAAGGGCAGCAAGGAAAAGGGCGGTGGGAAGACCAAGCAAGACCTTAACGGCAACTACATCCCTTCCGGGGAAGCCGCGAAAGTCAAGAGCACCGAGGAACTGGGAATGCACGAAGACTCCGTCAGGACCAAGGTCTTGGCCGTAGCAATGGCCAGCAAGGCGAAGAATGGCGTTAGTTTCGAAAAGTTGGCTGAAGCTGGCAAGGAGCAGACTCGGGGCGCCATTCAGTATCTCATGAAGAAAGGTTTTCTGGCTCGGGCATCCGCCTAAACCAGTTCCCTTTACTTCCCGATTCGCGACACGTAGGGTATAGGCGCTGCTCCGAAAGGGGTGGCGCCTATTTTTTTGCCGTCAGAAAGGGATAAATGAAAATCATCATTGGGGCTGGGCTCTCTGGCCTGATTTGTGGCGCGTTGAATGCCCAATCAAAAATTTTTGAGCGTAACCCCTCCAACTTCATCTCGCACAAGGCCGTCCTGCGCTTCCGTGATGATAAGATTGCGCGCTCTCTTGGCCTCACCTTCCGGAAGGTTCGGGTGCGAAAGGGTATCTGGATGGATGGTCCGCAATTATCCGCACCCCTGTACGCGAACTTGTACAGTCAGAAAGTTCGCGGTATCATCGGAGACGGGAGCATATGGAATCTTGAACCGTCAGATCGTTTCATTGCTCCGGAGAATCTCCACGAGTTGTTAGCAGATATTTGCGGTAACAGAATTACCTGGCAATGGTCAGTATCGCTGGAGCAAATTCTGGATTGGCGCAAAGCTGGTCTTCAGATCGTCAATACCTCCCCTCTTCCAGTCATACTCGAATTGCTGAGTATGGCTTCCCCTTTTTCTTTCAGTTATGCCCCCATCTTCGTTTCCCGGTATCGTGTACCCGATTGTGACGTGTTCCAATCAATCTACTTCCCTGAACCATCGCTAGGTCTGTATCGTGCTACGCTGACCGGGGATTTGCTGACGCTGGAATCCGTATCAGCAGAAAACACCGGGATGAATGTAGCAATGGATGCATTTGGGCTCAGGAGTTTGCCATTCCTTTCTGACCCCGCTGATCTGAAACACAAGCAATCGTTCGGCAAGATCATTCCTGCCCCGGACGGTCCACGTAAAGCCTTACTACACCGCCTCACGCAAGAATGGGGCATTTATTCGCTAGGGCGATTTGCGACCTGGCGCAATATTCTTCTGGATGATGTCTATGAAGACATAGCGGTGATCCGAAGGATGATGACTCAGCAAGCTTACGACAACTCACTAGAGAGGACGCGAACATGAAAGTTGAATTGCTGGAGTATACAGGATCACCAAACCCTGAGCGCGCACTGGACTTGCTCCTCACCACCAAAGGTACTCGCCTCAAACACAATGAGGACCCAGCAACCTGGTATGCGAAGAAAAAACAGGAGCATTTGGAGTATATGCGCGATACGATCAAGTCATCTTGGGAATTTGTATCCTATGTATTTCGCATCTCAGGCGTCACCCGCGCCTTTACCCACCAGTTAGTCCGCACTCGCGTAGACTCCTATGCGCAGGAAGCGATGAGGGTGGTGGATGCGCGGGAGCACGAGGTTATGAAACCGGGGAGTGTGATTGCGAGTAGCGAAGCATCAGATGATTGGGACACAGCGATGCAAGTGATGATGAATACATACGGGAGGATGATCGATACTGGGATACCTCCACAAGATGCTCGCGGTATCCTCCCGACCAACATCACCACTTCGATCATCGTCCAGAAAAATCTCCGCAGTCTAGCGAACACTGCCGAACTCCGCCTTTGTACCCGAACGCAGGGCGAGTATCAGGATGTGTTCCGGGAGATGAAACGCCTAGTGGTGGAAGTCCATCCGTGGGCTGAGGAGTTCATTCAGGTCTTCTGCGTTAATCATATTCATTGCGCTTTCCCCCGGTACGGCGAGAAAGAGTGCCCGGTGTACCCTGCGGTAGTATCGAATGAGGCTGTGGCCCTACTTCGCAAGGGGATCAGCGCCAAGTTCAACTCCGTGCGGTATGAAGCTGCGATGACGGCAAAAGATGGGAAGGCACAATGAAACGGCGGGAGGGTAGCGAGCGGCGCAGGGCGCTGGAGTATCGGGTGCTGGTCGGGGCAATGCGACACCGCGAACGGTTCATCTCCAGGCTCCAAAGACAAGTTGAGGGAGCAGGGCAGTGCGTCCTGTTCAAAGGATCAAAACGTTCGAACGGGTACGGGCGGATGTCCTTTCGATTTAACCGACAACACCTCAACATCGATGTTCACCGGCTGTTCCTGATCCTAATGATGGGTAGGCCAATCAGAATTGGGTTTGACGCTGGTCACGAGTCCGGGTGCCCCTTTCGGCACTGCGTCCGCCACATCTTCGAACAAGACCTATACGAGAACGCAGTAACAGCTAGGGGGAGGGGGTAAGGTAAGCCCATAATAAGTGTCCCTGGCTTGCTAGAACACACTAGGATTGTGCCAGGAAAGTTGGGCACTAGTAGGGTAGCCGAATTGATTTTGAAACAATCCTAGTGGGTTTTTGACGCACAAACTGGGTCAGTTCTTTTGAAATCAGTCACTTAGAAAGGGAGACAATATGAGGAAGGTTCAGCTGGTAGACTTGGATGGGTGTATATCGGATGATCGGTGGAGAAGGTCAATGATCCTACCGGGAGCAGTCGATATGCCCATAAATAAGGGATTCGCCGTGTATCATAGCCAGTGCTGGCGGGATGAGGCCACCAACTTGGGGGAACTTCTCCCGGATTGCGATCATGTGATCCTAACCGCACGCCCTGTTATGTACATGTACATGACTCAGCGATGGCTAAACCAGAACAAAATCTATCCAACAGTCATTTTGCATCGAAACAATGAGGATAAACGGCCAAGCTATATGGTAAAGAGGGACCAGCTGCAATGGGTCCTGAACTCAAACAACCTCTACAACGTTCATCTTGAGGACATTGCCCTAGCGATAGATGATCGGGATGATATTCTGGGAATGTATTCGAATTATGGCATCTCCACAAAATTAGTCCGCATCGGGGAGGAGGAGCATAATGAAGGCCGATAATTGCCAAGCGCATCTCAAGAAAGATGGGCGGACTGGTTGTGTTGTTTGCCTTAGGTCTTGGGCAAGCGATGAAGTATTTAGCTGCCCATTGTCAGATGCGCCCTCATCCATTCTCCGTCCCGAGGTATTGAATATCCTTGAAGCTGCGGCTGCGACATTCGCAGATCGCAACAAGCAATATGGTGGAAACTACAAGCGTATTGGTGACCTTCTCATGGCGATATTCCCAGAGGGAGGGATACCAGTAGTCAATACAAAAGAGGATGCTAACCGGCTTAACCTCCTGATCGATTGTCTTGGGAAGTTACAACGGTATGCGCACGCCTTCAAGCAAGGTGGGCATAAGGATTCAGCGCACGACCTTATCGTGTACGCAGCAATGTTGGAGGAGATGACAAAATGAAACACATCCTGCTATTGGGCCATGAAACTTCTCTTGGAGAAGAATTCAAACAACGAGCACAGGAGGAATACGGCCATATCGTTTCGGTAATTGATGGGGCACGAAATTATTCTGGATATAGCAATCAAATTTCCAGATACCAGGAAATCAAAGGGCCTATTCACTGGGTAGTGAATTGTCATGGGACCAATCAATTAGATCGAATTGGGGAAACTCCATATATAAGGGGAAAGGGTGATGAAACTCGCCCTCACTTGTTCACCAATAGTATGCTGGTAGATAATGTTGCTCCAATATACTGGCTAGTGAATAGTATGGTAAATCTGGGTCTTCCAGCAGCGCGGGTGCTTAGTGTCGCCTCACAAACATACCGCATCCCCCAAACGAACACCGCATTTTATTGCGCTTCGAAAGCTGCGCTAGTTCAGATGAGCAAGGTGATGGCGCGGGAACTCGCCAGCCAGGGATGGGTAATCAATTGTCTCGCACCGGGCAAAATTGAAGACACCGCAATGGCAGCTATAACAGATAAACAAGTGCGGGAACTTCGTGACTGGACTGAGGAGGAAGCAGAGCAATATGCCCGTCGCAATATCCCAATGGGCCGGTATACTAACCGGGAAGAGGTGTGTGACGCGATGTTCAGAATCCTCGAACTTCCACCATATATCAATGGAACCTGTATCGACATGACAGGTGGAGCATGACCACCTCATGTAAAAATTGTAGTTATCTTCGTCGCGTTATTAGTAGGCAGGATGCAGAGATTGAATTGCTCACAAACACAATCCAAGACCTTCGCCGGCAACTCAGGACTGTTGAAAAAACGGATTTGGCTGGGCATATACCTGAAAAAACTCTCGCTTTGATGATCCGTCTATGCCATCCAGATCGTCACGGTGGTTCCACTACCTCAAATGTCGTAACTGAATGGCTACTGCGACAACGCGATTGGCAAACCAGACCGGGGAACCGCAAATGATCATCTTCGATACTGAGACCACCGATCTACTCAAACCGGATATTGCGGACCTATCTGCGCAGCCTCATATTATTGAGATCGCCATGGCCCGAGTATGCGAAACTACATACAAGGTATTGGAAACTTACGTTTCGCTCGTCAATCCGGAAGTCCCTCTGGATGAGGAAATGCATAAAAAGATCAGCAAACTCACAAATGCTGATCTCAAAGATCAACCCACATTCCTCGAATTGTACCAAGAGATAGCAGACTTCTATCTTGGGGAGCACAAATGGGTGGCCCATAATCTCGAATTCGACAAAGGGGTGCTAGTGTGTGAGCTTCGGCGCATCGGGAAAGAGTACGCTTTCCCCTTCCCGCCGAATCAAATTTGTACAGTAAACGCTACCAAGCACCTCAAGGGTCATCGGCTGCGGCTAGTAGAGTTGTACGAGTTGAAGCTGAAGCGAAAACTGGAACAGAAACATCGGGCGCTGAGCGACGTTATGGCGCTTGCGGAGATTGTGAAGGAGATGAAACTATGAGTTACATGTGTAAAAATGGACATCTGCATAAACAGCAGATAAAAAACATTCATTGTTCCTATTGTCGTCGGAACAGAAAGAAACGCATAAATCGCCAGAAAGGATGGATTACATGAATCAGCGCTCCGAGTGCGCCAAGCACCAGGCCACATGGGAGGGCACCTTTACCATATTGCGCGAGACAGACGCGGCGCTGTTACTGTGGGACGGCACCGGCACTACCGACGATGCGCAATGGGTGCCGCGCTCCCAGATTCATCAAGTCAACAAGACCAACACAGTTGATGTAGTAGAAGTCTTAATGAGCGAGTGGATTGCCAAAAATAATGGATTCATTTAACTGTAGTCTAACTAGGGAGTAAACAAATGGGACTTGATCTAGCAGTTCTTAGGGATGCAAATACAGCACGCCTACCGCAATTCCTGAATGCGATAGGCTATCCGGCGCATTCTGCCCCGGATGGAAGCGATTGGACTCCGGCACAGTGGCTCCAAGCGCTGGTCGGGGAACTCGGGGAATATGCGAACTTCCGCAAGAAATTCGAGCGTGGGGATATTACATTCCTTGAGTTCAAGATTGAAGCTGAGAAAGAACTAGCGGATGTACTCACGTATCTGGACCTACTCGCCAAGCGATGCCTCGACATTACCAAGGTGGATGGGCAGAATGCAATAGGGGAAACCCTCATTCGCAATATTCCTGACAAGGAAGGGGTTGATCTCAGCTGTGCCGTTGTGGAAAAGTTTAACCGCGTCTCTAAGCGGGTAAACTCTTCCATCCGGATGGATAACGATAGCTGGTGGATTGAGAGCAAGAACAAAGCGCCATAGGAGAAAGCATGATGGACTTTGAAGTTTGCTGCCTGAGTGCGGAGGCGCTTGGGAAAAAGTCAATATTGGAGCACCCGATCAGCGCGGTGTCTGGTTCAAGAATGATATTGGTTGGTGGAATCCACTCATCAACGCCAATCAGCGATGGGAGTGCGTGGAGTGGCTGCGAAAGCATGGGCAGATTCTCATCGGATCAGCAAACCATCATAAACTGTCGGTTGCGGGCGCGACAGAATCATTCTGGTGTGAAGCCAGCGAATTCCCCGCTCGCGCTGTGGCAGAACTGCAAAGGAGGAAGAATGACCAAGCAAGTAGTCCATTGTAAGCGTGATTCGTATGACGTTTACATCGGGCGTCCGAGCGAGTTCGGCAACCCTCATAAGATGCGCTCGGAATCTGAGCGTGCAAAAGTTATCGAAGCATTCGAGAAAACGGCAAGAATGAGAATTGCTGTAGACCAAGTTTGGGCAGACAAGATAAAAGGTCTCCATGGCAAGACATTGGGTTGTTGGTGTGCACCAAAGCCTTGCCATGGCGACGTTCTAGTTAAACTTGCGAAGGAATTGAACAATGACCAAGCCCGTTGATCTCGAAGAACTGAAGCGGCTGCTCGCGAAAGCTACGCTGATTAGGACGCGCGGAACGGTAATGTCTTATGAGCGTGCCCTCTGCGACGCCGCCCCCGCGCTGATCGAGGAACTGGAGGCGGCGAGGGAGGATGTGGCGCGATTGGATGCTATTGAACGAGAAGATTGGTTCATTGGTAAGGCACCCCCTGATAGAGCGTGGTGGATTGTAATCAGGAATCAGGTCGTTAAAATTGGCAGAGCACTGACGCTTCGTGGCGCCATTGACGCCGCCCGAAAGGAATCCACATGACACAGCATCCACTAGCAACCGAAATGATGTACGGCCCACGTGCCGTGACGGTTCGTGCGCGCCTTGCCTTGACAAAAGGCGGCGGGCCACAGGTAGACGGACTCGTTAAACTTATGGGCGGTTTTTCAGGATTCGCACCAAAAGGCGACAACATAAAACCCAGCGCAAGCGAGTACGAAATCTGGGACTGCGATCTAATCATCATCCCGCGTGTTATCCACCGTGATGGGCCATTCAAAGGCCATCGGCTGGATCAGGTCGTAACAGAGATGTATAAGCCGGAGGAGCGCTTCAAAAAACATGAGAAGGTGGAATCCGCATGAGTATCTACCACCATTATCTTTGCCTAAAAAATTAGTTGTCCGAGCGCAAAGCCAGATGGCAAGTCGCCCCGGAAGGCTGGTGGTATTGCTCAGTCTGTAACAACTGGTTGCATCCTAGTCTGCGCTGTAATTACGACTGGAGCGGAACTTGTTCCACCGTAGGATTTGATTTTTCGAGAGACCACCCACCAGTGATATCAGGAAAAGCAGGGTGGGACACCCCGTGGGATGAAGTTAAGAGGAGACGGAAATCATGACTGACCTGCACGCGATGGCTGAAGAAGCCGCGCAAGAGATACAAGCTCCAACCTTTGGTGATGTGGACTACGTGGCGATTATCGAACGCGCCCTTGCCAAGCTGCAAGCGGAGCATGAGGCTGAACAAGTGAGCGTCGTAGTTAAGGCAAATAGCAGAACCAGCGATGTAGTGTTCACACCTAACACAGCTATTGTTGCCAAGGCGCTGGAGAGAGCGGCAATGGCATTGCGTAGATACGGGAATCACGACCTTTTCTGTGTCCATTCCACTGACATAAAGCAGCCTTGCCCTTGTGGACTACATAGCGCCCTCTCCCCCGACGCGGACGAGAAGGTGCTCGTGCCGAGGGAGGCCGGTGCTTGCCACGCCATGCGTGCTGTGGAAGGGAGGATTCAACGCACCCAGCAAGTACAGATGGTGCTCGCCCTGAGGAAAGTTACTCGAAGACCATGAACAGTGCTACAGGCTCGCCGCCGCCAAGGAGACGTCATGAACTCTATCGCTATAGCAGCATACATGCCTTGGTCCGCCCTAACGCTTCTCATGAGTATCATTGGGGGAGCGATGATATTGGGGCTGATTGTATTTGCGATTTTGTCTTGGAGGATAAGGGAATGAAGCTGATATGGCCCGAAAAAGGAAAATTGACATAGCCAAGCAAAAAAATAAAACATGATAAATTTAAGATTACATACTGAATTCCATTTTGACTTCTCGGACAGAGGATACGGGAAGCTGGCGGATGTCGCCGCAAGGATCAAGACGTTAAATCAAAGTGCAGCAGCCATTACCGATTCCACCACCTTTGGTCATATCTCATGGTACAAGGAATGCGAGAAGCTAGGGATTAAACCCATCTTGGGCGCAGAAATCCGGGTGCCGGTAGAGGAAGGGAATGCAAAGGTGACGCTGATTGCCCGGAATAATGAAGGGCTGGAGGAACTTTATCAGCTCACTTCCCTCGCAGCATCAGATGAGATGGATGAGAGTTACTTGGTTAAATCATCCCCGGACATCATCAAGCTACTTGGCACCCTCGACATCGCCCCAAAGTATTTGACGAAACGGAACCTCAGTGCATGGTACCATGACATTTCCCCCGGTACACCAAAAGCCTTGTTAGCTTCGCGTGGGTTTCCGTTCGTAGCCACTTCTGAGAATCGCTACATTACCCGTGAGGACAAATCAGCATTTTCCCTGTTCGGTGGGTCTGTGGAAAACTACGCGCAGCATATACTCACAGAGCGGGAGATGAGGGCGCTGCTAAAAGGTTTACCGGAATCTGCGTTCACAGAGAGTGATAAGATTGCTGCAAAATGCAAGGTGGACCTTCCAGTAGCAGTAAACATGAAAGTGAAAGGGAACCTCGAAAAAATCTGTCGTGATAACATCCGTAGCCGCATCCCGAAATGGGACAAGCGATATGAAACGCGGCTGGCGCTTGAGCTGAGGATGATACAGGAGAAAAAATTTGAGGATTATTTTCTCATAATTTCCGATATGGTGCGCTATGCAAAACGTCATATGGTTGTGGGCCCTGCTCGTGGGAGTGCCGCTGGTAGTCTGGTTTGTTTTCTCGCAGATATTACCGATGTAGACCCTCTTAAACATGGATTGCTTTTTGAGCGATTCATCGATGTTACCCGCGCAGACCTTCCTGATATTGATTTGGACTTCCCGGACTCGAAACGCCAGATGGTTATTCATTACCTCAGGGAACGGTATGGGGCTGATCACGTTGTGCATCTCGGAACCACTCTTACCCTCCAGCCACGTTCCATCCTCAAGTTAGTCTCCAAAAAACTCAATATCAAAATGTACGAATTCCAACCACTGCTAGACTCCATGATCGAACGTAGCAGCGGAGACTCCCGCGCAGCGCTGTGTTTGCTAGACACGCTAGAAGGCATGGACGCTGGGAAAGAGATCATCGCCCGATATCCGCAGGTTCGGACGGCCACAGCATTCGAAGGCCACGCTAATACGACCGGAACACACGCTGCGGGGATTATCGTATGCGCTAACCCAGTAAACAAATACTGTACTGTGGACGCCCGGACCTACACAGCTCAGCTGGATAAGGGGGACGCAGAAAAAATCAACCTCCTCAAAATCGACATTCTAGGTCTGCGTACTCTCTCCGTCCTAGAACATTGCGTCTCTCAGTTACCAAAACGCCTAGACCTAAACACCATCCCCTTAGAAGACAAAAAAGCATTCGCTCTGCTCAATGAGGGGCGCTGGGCGGGAGTGTTTCAGTTTGAGGGTGACGCAGTACAGATGCTCACTAAGCAGATAAAGGTTACCCAATTCTCCGACATCGTTGCGCTAGGTGCTCTTGCGCGCCCAGGCCCATTGAACAGCGGCGGTTCTAGTTCGTGGGCGAATAGGCGTATGGGACGTGAGGATATAAAGCACCTCCACCCACTGTGTGAGGAGTTTACCGCAGAGACGTATGGGATTGTTATTTACCAAGAACAAGTTATGTCAATTGGGCGCAAGATTGGCCAGTTGGATTGGGATGACGTTACTGAGCTGCGTAAGGCGATGTCGAAGTCCAAGGGCGAAGAATTCTTCAACAAGTATTATGACAAGTTTCTCAAGGGCGCTCAAAAGCAAAAACTGACCTCACAACAGGCACGCTACATTTGGGATCACCTGAACACGATGGGTTCTTGGTCATTTAATAAGAGCCATGCCGTTTCCTATGGGTTGATCAGTTATTGGTGCGCATATCTCAAGGCTCATTACCCGAAACAATTTGCGGCCGCTACGCTACGCCACACAAAGGGCGAAGAACAGACAATCAATCTATTGCGCGAACTCCGGGAGGAGGGCATTGATTATGTCGCTTTCGATGCCCAGCTATCACGTGAAAATTGGGAGGTAATTAAGGGCACTCTCACTGGTGGATTCTTGAACCTGAAGGGGGTAGGGGAGACGGGTGCAGCGGAACTGATGAAGACTCGCGGCAAGTGGACAGAGAAACAAAAAACCAAGATTGCTGAAGCGGAAGTATTGTACAGTAATGTCTTCCCGACGCATAAACGATATGGAGCGATGTACGATGATCCGAAAGGTTGTGGATTCCCCGGAGTGAGGAAGTTCTGGAAATCACGAGAGATTGATACAGCAAAGATGACGGATGATCTTCCTGATGAGTTCTATTTCATTGCACGCCTATCGGATAAAGTCCCACGCGATCTTAATGAATATGTGTTTCAGGTGAAGCGGGTTCAGGAAGGGAGACCTAAATTACTGACTCGGGATACCGCATACCTGAACCTAGTCATGGAGGATGATACTGGCCGTGTATACGCCACAGTAAACAATCGCTTCTATGAGGAGGTAGGGAAGCCTATAGTAAACACAGGCGTTGTGGGGAAATCGTGGTATGTCTTTCGGGGAAGGGTTAACAGGATCAAGCGCATCAATATCACTTGGGCTAAAGACATTACCAACGAAACACATCCAGGAGAATAAAATGGCATACGTTATTCTGGGGTTATGGGGAATGTGGATTATTTTCAATGTTATGATTGTGTTCTTCGCTCATCGTTGCATATTTACCAATACTCCGGATACTATTGCTTCAGCATCAGGACTATTCTGGAATAGTTCCATTGTGCTGAACCCAGGAGTCTCTTCTATACTAACTGGAGATGAAGTCTGCGCAATATTCGCTCATGAACAGGGCCACATTTATCGTCATCATATACTGGAGAACCTGCTTGTGGTTTGCTTCATTCCGTTCATGATTCCGTTCCGCTGGACCAGGCGAAGGTATCAGGAATTTGAGGCTGACGATTATGCAGCAGAGATAGTCGGCATTGCCGCTATCGCTTCCGCCATTCGTAAACTCTCCAATCATGACTTCGATATTATCAGGGCGAAAAGGCTGGAAGCTAGGTTGAAGGCACGAATGAGGCACAATATTCCGAACCCTAGCTAATCCGTAACCCAGGCTAAAAGAGACTTTTTATGGGACTAGAAACGACAAGCTGGGATTGGCTTCGGAATGGTATCAAAAGCGTGGTACCTCAATTCAGTATCCTTGAACGGGTAGAAAACGGGGTGCTGGATGGAATGGCTGATGTTAACTACGTTATCCGGGGAGTTGAGGGTTGGATAGAAATGAAAGCTGCGGAAATTCCAAAACGATCTAGCACCCCAATTCTTGGTAGTGAGGGTATGCGGATAAGCCAGATCAATTGGCATCTTCAGAGACAGCGATTACTCGGACGGACTTATGTGTTCGTGAGTGCTGCGCCGTTCCGGTGGCTAGTGGCAGGATACCACGCTGCGGAGATCAATGAGTGGACCATTGATGATTTTTCCGCAAAAAGCCGTTTTTGGTATGATGAAAAATGGGGAAGGAAAGAATGGGAACGGTTAGTCAAAGCGTTAACATCGTGAAACGTAGCCCATACTTCCCAAAAGAGTTCATTGAGCGGCGACGTTGCAAAGCGATAACAACTTGGGGTACACGTTGCCACAATTATGTCAAGAAAAAGGGATTGTGTTTTGTTCATATGGAGAAAACGATGAGCGATACGCATGCATTGGAGAAGCAAATAAAAGAGCAGGTGATGGCGCTCAGGATCACCTACAATTCAGTGCTGGTTGCAGGAGGGGACGCGAAAGCAATGATGCTCGCTGTGAACCTGCTGGAGACTTCTGCGCAGATAGTCAAACACCAATACGACTGGATGAGGAGGGATGGCCTTGTCTAGCCTAATTGGGGAACTCTTCCGCTATGGTGAGGCGGATACATCTTTGATGATGGTGGATAATGTAGTCTCTGATCCAGATTGGGGTATCCGGGTGTATGGTGCTGGATGTATGGGAGGAAGAGTTGGAGCCAATATCGAAGACTTAATGGTGGAGATGGAAGAGGATTGGTTCATTTGGGACTCATGGACAAGAATTCGGGATGCCGGAAATAGGAGACGCCGTGGAGAAACATAGAAGAAATGCCGTGGATACGCGCAGGTTGTATGCCATGGAGAGAAAATTCCTCCAAAGAAACACACCCCGTTTGGGGATATTTGAATTGCGTTGGCTGGCATTGAAGGTTTGGACTTATGAGAAGTTACCTGCAGAACAATTCCCAAAAATAATAGCAGGGGAGGGCATATTTTATCTTGGGGTCTGGACTTCATACTGTGACACAGCATTACGTCCGATGAAAATCGTGCTTGCTGCTCATCATCGGAAAATCCCAGTCTTGCTTCATGAACTCACTCACGCAATGGGGCATTGGAACCATGATTGTGCTTTCGTGGAGAGATATTTTCAATTGCTCAGCCGGTACGGCGGATACACCCATGAAGAATTGGTAATCAATGCGGCTTGGTTCGGGATCAAGGTATGACCCGAGAGCAGAAACTGGAAACCGCTCTGCGTGCTGCGACTAAACTACGCAAATCATTCAAAGACATTGGTGTTGCGGTACTCCTAGTGCCGAGGGAAGTTGTAGAGGAATATGACGCTGTTATAGAGAAACTCAGAAAGGATAAAAATGCAAAGGCCTGAATGGGTACAACGATTCTCAGCCCGTATTCAGGAAGCGATTGGCGACAATTTAGCGAATGAGGAAGTGATTGCTGCTGAACTCGAAAGCTGGCCCATAGAAGGGGATTGGGCTAAATGGGAGCCAGAAGAGGCAGCTGATGAAAATCTCAGTTACTGGGGCGCAGATGATGGAGACTAATGATTGCAGTAAATGCCTCAACGTTTACTTAGCAATGTCTTGCGGGTATTGCTGCAAGACGGATGCATACCGCATTCTGCACGCTCCTCTTGAGCCAGCGCGATGCCCCATATGCGGGAGTAAAGACTGTAAGAAACCAAATTGTGGGAGCAGATATTTTGACTAAGTTCAAAACCAAGCCATTTAAGCATCAGGCCAAGGTCCACAAGGCTACGTGGAACAAAGAATACTTCGCATACCTCATGGAACAGGGAACGGGGAAGTCATGGGTACTTGTGAATTGTTCTGCGCAGCTACGCCGAATGAATGCAATTGACTTGGTACTGATAATCGCCCCCAAGGGTGTAGCGCCAGGATGGCTCTTCCAGCAGTATCCGGAGCATATGCCGGATGATGTAGCGTATGTCGCTGCGTTATGGAAACCGAAAAGCCGGATGACAAAAACAGGATTGCGAAACTTGAACGCAGTTCTGGAGAATACGGATGACCTTCGCGTCATCATCATGAACGTAGAATCCTTCGGCATGACTGAGGATGCGATTGACTTCGCTATCGACACCCTCGAATCCTCCAACGTCGGGGTGCTATGCGCAGTAGACGAATCCCACCGTATTAAAAATCCCAGCGCCAGTTCTACAAAGAAAATCCTCAACAATATCGTTAAACGTACCGACTATCGGCGCATCCTCACAGGGACGGTGGCGGATAAACCGTTTGATCTGTTTTCTCAATTTGGGTTTCTGCACCCCTCAATACTGGGGACTGAATCGTTTGTTGCGTTCAAGAACGAATATGCAGAAATGATGCCTGCTGATCACGGGCTGATGCGTCATATTGCGCAGCGTATCCCCAAGAAATGGAGCGGAAGATATTTGGATGTTAAGTGGGACGGGAAGTATATCACTGAAAGCGGGCGTGTGGTAGATAAGAGGCTGGATGTGGATGGCGTACCGCACAAAAAACATATGTTGAAGACTGTAACTGATTCCGTGTTGGATAAAAATGGAATGCAAAATGAGAAGGAAATGGTCCCAGCATATTTGCCGCAGATCGTAGCGAAGGATGAGGAAACTGGGCAACCGAAGTACAAAAACTTGGAGCGGTTAAATGCGCTAATAGCGCCACATTCCTACCGTGTGCTTAAACAGGACTGCCTAGATATACCCGCGAAGCTGTACAACCGATACTACACAGAACTCACAGATCAGCAAGCCTCCCTTTACCGGGAAGTTTCCGACAAGCACCGCCACGAATGGGAGGATGGGCGTTTATCAGTGTACCATAAAATGACTGTGTACCTGCGTCTCCAGCAAATCATCTGTGGTTACCTTCCAACCGGGCTGGAGGAGGGGGAGTTGCATGAGATATTTGCTACATGGAGTAAGAATCCAAGAATTGTATCCACTCTGGAATGTCTGGCGGATAGGCGGCCAGATGAGGGGACAATTATCTGGTGCCGATTTGTACCGGATATTGTGCGGTTAACTGAGGCGCTGAGAGAATCGTATGGTGAGCGAAGCGTGGTACAGTTCTACGGTGCCACTAGGGACAAAGACCGTGATCTCAACGTTCAGCGATTCCAGGGCGAATACATCATCATGGGGAAAGGTGGGAAAGTGCTCCGCAAAGAGATAGTTCTCGATAAGGATAGACCGCGTTTCATCATAGCGCAGCCGCAATCGGGTGGAGTAGGACAAACGTGGACTGCGGCTAGTTGTTCATTTCATTATTCCAATCTCTTCTCCCTCATAGACCGTCTCCAATGTGAAGACCGTCCTCACCGTATCGGTCAAAAGAATGTCGTCAATTACATTGACCTAGAATGCGAGAATACAATTGACTCATTCATTATCGCAGCGCTACTTTCCAAAAAGAACATTGCAGATATTATCAACGGAGATGAGGTGAAGCCATGGCTGTGAATAGCTGGTTCTATCGCTTTGACGCATGGTTGGATGAGCATTTCGGTTATATGAATTGGCCAGACGTCAATATCGAATTAACCCCAGAAGAACAGAACGCTTTACTCTCAAAAAGCCCCAGGTTATCGTATCCGGCGAAAAAGAGAAAGGATGAAAATGGCGAAGGGTAAAGTATTCATAATCCAGGAACCTATGCAATTTGATAGGGCTGGCGCGTTTGTGAAGAAACGGATCAATCTCGAAGCTGCGCACGAGTACGGCGAACTGGTAATTGTGTTCGAGAATCCGCACTCTGTCCTGGACAGGAGAATCGTCATGGACAAGGCGCATCAGGCTGCGGAAATATACAACGAGGAAACGGATTACGTGGTTCCTGTGGGGTCTCCGACGTTGATTGCGGCGATGGCATGGGCAATTGGACTTTCGGGAAGGAAGCTGCGCATGCTGGAGTGGGACCGTGGGTTGGGGAAGTACAATCCCACGCTTTGTGAGACATTGGCTACAATTACATAGAAAGGGATACGGGAATGGCGAAAGATAAATGGGTACCGGGGCTGCTTTACCTTCGCACTACAGCAGGGAAAGAATCGCATGTGTCTTGGCATACGTGCTGGAACACTGAGCGATTCTTGGCCCAGCGAGTAGCAGACGCGGAAAAAGCAAACGACATTCTCATCAAAGAGTCAGAAGGAAAACGTATTCCTGACCCAGTCTCTATCGAAGTTATCTCTGAAGAGGAATACTGGGCTATGAAACGCCGTGGAAGGAAAGCGGCATGAAAAAGAACAAAACTGCACCAGCAGCCAGTGCCCAACTCCAGGAGATAGTCGCGCTTGCTCGCCGGCAAATTCAAATCGAAGAAACTATCGCAGACATCTCCACCTCGCTCAAAGACCTAAATGATATGCTTACCCGTATTCAGATGGAAGACCTGCCCGCTGCGATGGCTGAAGCGGGGCTGAAGGAATTTACCCTGGATACAGGCGAGGAAATCATCATCAGGCCAGACTTCGCCGTCACCCTCGAAGAGCGCAACAAGCCGGCAGCATTTGACTGGTTGGAAGAGCACGGATTTGGTAGTCTGATTAAGACCGTAGTGACTACTGAATTTGGCAAGGGTGAATTAGCCAAGGCTCAGAAATTGCTCATTGTTCTCACTGGGAAAAAACTCAATACCAGTCTCAAACGCGACGTTCACTGGCAAACTCTCAAGGCATTCATCAAAGAACAGGATGAGCAAAAAGACAAGGTGCCGAAGAAAGATCGCATTCCAATGGACATCTTTGGCGCTCATCCACTAACGAAGAGCATTATCAAGATCAAGGTAATGAAGACAAAATGAATTCTGAAGTTCCTTCCACGAGAGGGAACTTTGGAATGCAAGCGAGACGTGTAATCCGATGAGCAGCGCGCTAGTACTGCGTGAAGCCATGGCCCGGAGTCTCACCCCGCTCACCCCGAGGGTCGCAGCTGGAAAAATATCGGGGAAATGAACGATGCTGCGCTTGCAGAGTTTTTATTCACCTTACTTGAAAGGAAGAAACGCAATGGCAAAGAAACCTAGCACCGCAGTAGCAAAACCCAAGGGCACCGCAGTCTCCACGAACGTGCGGCCTGTAGGCCGTGGGTTCGAAGAGGCAGACGCCGATTCCTACGCAATACCATTCCTTGTGGTACTCCAGAAGCTGAGCCCCGCGTGTGATTCGGATTCCGCCGATTACATCAAGGGCGCCAAGCCGGGAATGTTCATGAACACCGTTACCAAGGAACTGTTCGATGAAGTAACGATCATTCCTTGCGTCTACCAACGGCGTTTCAACCGTTGGGCCCCTCGGGACCTTGGCGGTGGGTTCAAGGGTATGGTAATGCCCTCGCTCATCGCCAAGCTGGAAGCAGAGAGCGTGATTGCCCAGAATGACGAAGGGCGATGGTTCTACGCTGGACCGGACGGGAGTGTGAATGAGAAGAAATGCGACATTCTCACCGATACACGGATGCATTTTTGCATGATGGAGAATGATGACAAGTGGGAACAGGTCCTCATTGCTCTTTCCCGCACTCAGCTGAAACATTCGCGCAACTGGATGAGCAATATGCAGCGTCTGGGTGGCGACATGTTTGATAATGCGTTCACCGCGAAGACAAAGGATGAAGAAAACGACAAGGGCAAGTGGAAGGGCTGGGTGATCAGCTTCGAACGGGGAACTGATGAAGGTGAACGCGCGACTGCGATTGCATTCTATGAATCGGTTGCGGCCGGGAAGGTGGAAGTGAAGATGGAACAGGAGCGCACTGCTGCCAGCAGCGACGATTGAAACACGCGTGGTAAAGGGCACTACCGTGTAGGCGGGGGAGGGGTTTAAGTTTGGCTCCTCCCCTTCCTTTTGTTTATGGGGGTGTTGGAACTCCCTGCTTGAAGGAAGGTTTGCCAAGTCTGGTTTGGTCTGGGTAGCACAAAAGTCAGCTGACACCTACCTTGGCGCCTAGCACGAAACAATGAGCTGAGAGCATAGTACCCAACGCCCCCACCCCCACAGGAGTGAAAATGGATATCGCAGAATACATCCCGCTGGCTCTTAGGACAGCAAAACCATTATCAACCGAAATGGCCTTAAAGCATGCCGTATTGGGCCTAGCTTCGGACGGTGGAGAGGTACTGGATGTGATCAAAGCGCACGCCATATACGGCCAGGCATTGGACCGCAAGCACCTCGCGGAAGAGTTAGGCGACACATGCTGGTTCGCGGTTTACGCCGCGAGCAGTTATCCCGGAATAAACATCATAACAGAAATGCCGTACCCCCCAAGGGACTTGGTGTCGGCAGGGATACAGCTTGTCATAATGAATGGGATATATGCGGACATAGTAGAGGATGTCATAGCTAGACTATATGAGGAGAATATGGTAGATGCCATCATACCTGCTAAATACGCAACCACACATCATACCAAACAATTCTCCTCAATCCTTTCCCAGATCATCAGTCTGTGTGCTTACATGGCCGGAAGAGCGCAATTGTCACTTTGGGAAGATTGCTTACCGGGGAACATCGCCAAGCTCCGCAAGCGATACCCTGAAGCATACTCAGACGTAAACGCCGCAGCGAGAGCAGACAAATGTTAACCGGGAAGCGGGAAAGAAAATGCTCCTGCGGTCACCGCAAAAAGTACCACTATTGGGTCAGCGACTACATGGGGGAGAGGCCACCACCTTGCCATAAGCCAGGATGTCCATGCGGGCGATATGACCCACCAAAGAAATGGAGGAAGAAATGAACCGAAGTGAGCATATTCTAGTCTGCTTAATGGAAGAGGCATCCGAAGTTCAAAAAGAAACCTCCAAAATACTTCGCTTCAGACTTGGGGACAAAAATCCATTCGAGCATGCCGATTACCCCAGCAACAAGGCGAACCTCGAAACGGAATTGGTCCAGTTATTTGCCATGGTGAAAGTAGCTCAGCATGAAGGGCTGCTATTTGCAGAGGATGAAAAGAACCTGCTATTTGAACTGTTCATCCGTCAGCATCCCTCATTCGGCGCCAAGATCATCAAGTTCGAAGACATGCTGGCTTATTCCCGCCGCCGTGGGACTTTGCAAGAATGAAGGCGCTTGTGTGTGGTGACCGCAATTGGACCAACCGTCAGTACCTCTACCGGATACTAGACGCACTCCACGCTCACCGAAAATTCAGCATCCTCATTGAAGGTGAAGCGAAGGGGGCAGACCGGATGGCTCGGGATTGGGCGATAAAGAACAAGGTCTCAGTGAGAAAATTTCCAGCAATGTGGATGGTATACGGGAAAGGTGCTGGGGTGATACGGAATCAGCAAATGCTGGATGAGGGTAAGCCGGATATCATTATCGCATTTCATAATGACATCTCAGCTTCCACCGGCACCCGCGATATGGTCAGAAGAGCGCGGGGAAAACTCATCCACATTCAGTTATACAAGGAGGGAGACTTGGTGACACTGAATGGCATTTAAATGAAATACTTTCTGGAGCGTAACACATGGCGAAAACAATGCTGGATGCTGCAATTACATACGCCAAAATCGGATGGAAGGTCTTTCCTCTTCTCGCAGTGGGGCGGGATGGGAGCTGTGAATGCCAGGAAGGAATAAACTGCGACAAGGCGGGTAAGCACCCCGCAATAAAGGAATGGAACAAAGAAGCCAGCGACAGCCCTGAGAAACTCCGGGAGTGGTGGGCGGGGCACCCCACTCGGGGCATCGGCATCGCCACCGGGGAGGGCAGTGGCCTCACTGTGCTTGACGTAGATGGCGACGAAGGTGTAGCGGAGTTGGGAGAGCTGGCGAAAGAACACGAGGGTGTACCCATTACACCATGCTCCTCTTCACGTCCCGGACGTTTCCATTACTATTTCACTTACAACTCAGAGATCAAAAGCCGCAGTAAGAATTTCGGCACCCATCTCGACACGCGCAGCGACAATGGTTATGTAGTCGCCCCTCCCTCGCAACACGCTACCGGGAGCGTGTACAAATGGATTATCGCGCCCAATAAGGCTGCGCTGGCGGAGTGGCCGGACTGGTTGGTGGAGAAAGGGAAAGCTGGCGCTGGAGCAAAGAAACGTGGACGCCCAGCTAAGGAACAGTTCAGTCCTGCTAATCCTAAAGACGTAGAGAAGCTGTTAGATGCGCTATCGTTCGTGGACCCTGACGACGAAGAGAAATGGTCGATGGTGGGTTGGATCATGGGACGGGCATTCCGACAATCCGACGAAGGCTTCGCGCACTATCGGGCGTGGGCCGCGCGCAGTAGGAAGTTTAACGAGAAGCGTACAAAGGGGCATTACTATGAGCGCAGTAAGGAAATACGCGGTAGTGATCTTAAGACCACTGGATCGCTTTACACGTGGGCTATTGAAGGGGGATGGGCGGGTGCAGATACCGGGGAATATGACAAGAAGGATTTCAATATCTTTGAAAACCCGTTTCGTGAACAGACCATGGTGTCGGAATTCATTACCGCAGCGACTGCGTCACCCAAGATTTATGCAATGGGGGTGCGCCTTGTCCATATCGTTACTGCGGGCGCGGCTCATTCGGATGAGTTCGGTATCGAACGCGACCCCAATTCCTATATTACGTGGGACCATGACGCCGATACGCTATCGGTTGCGCTGTCGGATATTGCTGCGTTCTGGTCACATACCGCGAAAGGTGTGCAGCGCTCAGGATTCCCGCGTAGATGTGTTCAAACCTTTATCGCCTGTCATCAATACTCCGGCATAAAACAGTTATTGGCATTTTTACCGCACCCGTCGCTGCGGTCAGATGGAAGTGTGATATCAACTGTTGGTTATGATCAGAAGAGCAAGCTCTACCTCACTGGGCCTGTCGAGGGACTAGAGATTAGCGCGAAACTAACCCAAAAAGGAGCGCGAGAGGCGATGATACAGTTGCTAGCACCCTTCGCCGAGTACCCTTGGGCATCGGGGAACGATAGGGCTGTATTCGCTGCGTCATTGCTTACAGTAGGGTTACGCCACCTGTTCGATGTATGTCCACTGTTCGCATTCTCTTCGCCTAAGTATGGGAGTGGGAAGACGCAGCTGGCGGAGTGTATATCGCGGCTATGGTATGGGATTGATTTGAGTAAAGCCACATGGACTGGGAACCCAGAAGAAATGGAGAAGCGTATTGCTGCATTCCTGCTGGCTGGGGATAGGATGGTGTGCCTGGATAATGTTAGCGAGGGAGTACGGCTGGAGGATTCTACACTGAACAAGGTCCTAACCTCGCGCCGCAATACCTTCCGGATACTCGGACGGACGGAGAGAGTGGAGCTGACGAATGAGGCTACATGGTTCGCCACCGGGAACCAGCTTAACCTCAGCGGGGATATAGCGCGGCGTGCGCTCATATGCTACGTGGACGCGAAAGTGGTGGACCCTTCTGCGCGTTCATTCGAGATAGCGAACCTCCCATTATACATAACTGAGCACCGCGCTGAGCTCATGAGCTATGCGCTTAGCGTAGTTGCTTCATGGATAGCAGCTGGGCGACCTGTAGCGAAAAAAGCGCACCGGGAGTATGGATCATTTACGACATGGTACGCAATGTTGCGACCACTGCTAATGTGGGTTGGAGAGGCAGACCTAGCTAACGCTATAGATAGCGCAACGGAAGAGGACACCGAGGGGCTGGCGCTGGAGACGTTTGCGAACGCGGTACGCAAGGCGATGCCCCCGGACGGGAGTCGGCTGGCGCTGACGCAGGTGATGAAGCTGTTTGAGAAGGAACCAGAACTGCCTATGGCATTCGCTGGGTGCATGCCTGGTAATGCGAACAACGCCCCCAATCATCGCACCCTGAGCGAACTACTGCGCCGATGTGAACATAAGATATTTCTGAGCGATAATCCTGGGCAAAAATTCACTATTAGCAAGAAGCGTAATGCCGCCAGCAACCAGTTCTTATGGGGTGTGGAATTCATCGATTGATGAATAGGAATAGTTCTTGTTCATGTGGGAAAAGATTTATTTTTCTGATGAGCGAAATGAATAGGAATTATTCTTATCTACATAACACAATGAATCGCCTATTTTTTAAGCTGTCATGTGAAAATCATAAAGCAAGCACCTATAATAATCAACAAGTCGGAAGTTCCGGGAGTTCTATACGCAGGTTTTAATTTCGTGTGTTTAATTAGGGTGCAGGGGAGAAGAAAGGGAATTAAACGTCTAAAAAGGAAAAGGGTATACGGAACTCCCGGAACTTCCGACTTGTTGATTTATATGAGCGCTTGCTTTATGAATTCATACGCGCCTTGAAAGTTGGCCATGTTTACTTTCTGAGGTGCTGAGCGTATAAGCTGTTTTCGGTATATTCTCAGGTGAGAAAGATGGCGAGACGTGGCGGTAGACCTGCCCCAAAATCAAACCCAGAGGTGTATAAGTCTGTTGTTGGGGCGGTAGATTGCATTGAATATAATTTGAAGAATCCTGGCAGGCCTTCAAAATGGCATGATGGGTTTGTGCGCATGGTTGAGAAGTATGTTTTGATTGGTAGTATCGATGAAGGGATTGCTGATCTGCTTGGTGTAACTGAAACAACTCTTAATGAATGGAAGAGCAAATCCCATCCAGAATTGACGTTGGCCATAAAACGTGCGCGCAAGAATGCAGATCAAGATGTCATTAATGCTCTTCGCCATCGCGCCCTTGGGTACTCCCATCGAGCAGTGAAGATATTCAATGATGAGGGGCGGGCAATGACAGTCCCCTATACCGAGCATTATCCTCCCTCAGAAATAGCGGCATTTTTCTGGTTGAAGAATCGGGACCCAGATAATTGGCGAGACAAACCGCTGGATAGTGGAGGGGAATCGCCTAATGATCTGCGGAGAATGATGCGCGAGTCTCTTAGTCAGATTGAAGATTCAGTTCCGACGAAGAAAGATCGCTGATCATGAAACAGCCAAAACTCCCTAGTGATGAGGTTGATTTGGGTGATGGTCATTGGTTACGTTACACAGTTTGGAATCCGGACCTTGATTTGAATCCACAGTTCGCGCATCTCGCCAATCTAATCCGCGAACAACCGGTCATCGGCGCCATTATTCGCCATCTTTGTAAAACAGAATCCGGCATACATGAGGGCGGTATACAGTTCAAGACTGAGTTAACTGACGCAATACCGAAATTCGGTGCGACGTGGACAGTAGAATCTTGGGAACCTCTCACCATTTCGCCTAGTTTGCTTTCACACTGCCCATGTAACGATCATGGGTTTATCAAGCAAGGTAAATGGGTGAGAGCATAATGATCTCCCGCCTCACAGGCGATAATGTCCTGCGGTACCATCCTGTCCAAGCTGCGTATTGGACATCCCCTCATCGCTTCAATACCGTTCCAGCAGGGCGGAGAAGCGGAAAGACGGAATTGGCAAAGCGGAAGCTGGTGAAGAAAACAATGGGCGCAGCCACTTCGTGGGTTCCCAGATTTTTTGCCGCAGCGCCAACGCGGGATCAGGCTAAGAGAATTTTCTGGGAAGACTTGAAAGCAATGTTTGATCGGAAGATGATAGGCGACATAAGTGAATCCGATCTCATTATTGAGACTAAGATGGGTCAGCAACTCTACGTCATTGGGCTCGACAAGCCTGAGCGTATGGAGGGTCAGCCGTGGGATGGCGGAGTGGTGGATGAGATTGGTAACACGAAAGCGACGGCATGGCCAGAGAACATCCGCCCTGCGCTCTCGGATCGATTAGGCTGGTGTGATCTTATCGGGGTGCCAGAGGGGCGGAACCACTACTATGATCTAGACAAACGCGCTATTGCTCTGATGAAGGAAAAAGGGGTTGATAGTGAGTGGGGTCATTATTCTTGGCCGTCACGCGACATTCTCCCTCCTGAGGAAATAGCGGCAGCGATGCGAGATTTGGATGAGCTTACATTTGACCAAGAATATAACGCATCATTCGTCAATTTCGAGGGGCGCGCATATTATCCGTTCCTTGAGGCAGAGCATACCCAGTCGCTGAAGTACGATCCAAAGCAGGCGCTTATTCTTTGCTTCGATTTTAATGTGGAGCCTGGAGTGTGCGCAGTGATTCAGGAGCAGGTGTTACCGAAACAATATGAAAGGGACACAGGTGGAAGCATACTTCTTAACAAGCCAATCACTGGAACTGGAGTCATTGACGAGGTTCACATCCCAAGGAACAGTAATACACCTGCAGTATGTAGAAAGCTTGTCGAGAAGTACGGCGACAAACATAAGGGGTATGTCCGCTGCTATGGAGATGTGACAGGCGGCAGTCGGGGTTCCGCCAAGGTTGAGGGTAGCGATTGGGACATCATTGAGAAAGAACTGCGTCCTGTATTCAAAGAACGCATTTCATTCCGAGTTAAAGATGCGAATCCCAAGGAACGCGCTCGCATCAATGCGGTCAATTCCCGTCTCAAGGCGAAGAATGGGACCATCCGTTTGCTTGTTGATCCGGGGAAAGCACCGCATGTGGTTACAGACTTTGAGGGGGTGCGGTTGTTGAAGGGTGGGTCAGGTGAGATCGACAAGATGGCGACGCCGAAACTGACCCATATGTCGGATGCGATAGGGTATTACATTGAGTATGAATTCCCTATCATTTCAGGTGGGTTAATCAAGATGGAAATTGCTGGAATCTAACTGGGAGAGGAAACATGAGCACTGATGAAGGTAACGTTCAACAGATCAAGAAGCAAAAGAAACCCGTTTCCCTGAAAGCCACTGCACATCTACAGGTGACGACGTTCGAGGATGGAAACGCGCAAGTCTCAGGTCCATTTCAGAATCCGATGCAATACTATGGGCTGCTAGGGATAGCGATGGAATCCATGATCAATCGGCATCGGGCCCAGCAAGAAAAAGCAGAAGCACAAGCGCAGGTTAAAGGTTCCCTATCTTGGTGGAAGCGGATAGTGAAGAGATTTTCTCAGCAGCAAATCTAGCAAAGGAGTAGACCATGTCCGTTAATAAAAAGCATCCAGCATATGAAACCATGTGCGGGAAATGGAATCGTTGCCGTGATGTTTATGACGGACAGGACTCAATACATGCAAGGGGAGCAGTTTATCTTCCGAAATTGAAGGATCAAACTGAGGAAGAATACAAGGCTTATGTTGAGAGAGCGACATTCTACAATGCTACTTACCGTACAATTTCCGGGCTTCTGGGGATGATCTTTCGTCAGCCTCCAAAGGTGGATGTTCCCGAGGTGATGGAAGAGATGATGGAAGATATAACGATGAGTGGCGTCCCATTACAAGCCTTTGCGCTTTCGGTGAGTGAGGAAGCGCTGAAGCAGGGACGCATCGGCATTCTTGTGGATTACCCGATTGTAGATGCCGCAGTGACTACGCAGGCGGACGCCGCAAAACTGAATCTGCGCCCAACGATGCAGATGTATGAGGCGCTGTCGATTATCAATTGGCGCACTGCGAACATTAACAATAAGACTGTCCTGTCCCTTGTGGTTCTGGAGGAAGCGATGATTGAGGTGGACGCGGATGGGTTTGGGCAGAAATCGAAAACCGTCTACAGGGTGCTGGATTTGGGTGCGGGAGGATTCTATCGCCAACGTTTGTTTGAGATCAAGAGTGACAAGGATTCCCAGATTGGCGCAGATATTATTCCTGCGATGAACGGAAAAATGCTGGACTTTATCCCGTTTGTGTTTATTGGGACGGATGATATCACGCCGCAGGTCGATGAACCCCCATTGATTGATCTGATAAATCTGAACATCTCTCACTACAAATCTACAGCAGACCTAGAGCATGGTGCTCATTTTACTGGGCTTCCAACTCCGGTGGTTACTGGGTATGTCCCGGAGAAGGAAGGGGAGAAGTTGTACATTGGGAGTGGTGCTGCTTGGATATTGAAGAACCCAGAAGCCAAGGCATCCTTCCTCGAATTCACTGGGCAGGGACTGGATACGCTCATAAAGGTGATAGATCGGAAGGAAACGCAAATGGCTATCCTTGGGGCAAGGATGTTGGAGCCGCAAAAAGCAGCAGTGGAAACGGCAGAATCTCAGGGCATTCATCGAAAAGGGGAGGAAAGCCTATTGTCTTCGATAGCCCAAACGATATCAATGGGATTGGAGCGAACATTGAGGTGGTTCGCGGAATGGGCGGGTGCTGATCCTGAGCAGCTGGAATTTGAACTCAATCGGGACTTCTTTCCTGCTCCGATGTCTTCACAGATGTTAACGGCACTTGTAGCAGCATGGCAACAAGGTGGTATTTCCAAGGAAACGTTGTTCCAGAATTTGCAGCAAGCTGAGGTCATTTCCAAGGAAAAGACTTTTGAGGAGGAAGAGGCTGCGATTGGCACTGAGCCTCCAGCGATAGCGAAACAAAATGCGGCCGCAGATGCCGCAGCCGCTATCGCTGCCGCGTCCGGAATGCCAGGTACTCCTTTTCCAAAACAAGCAGTTCCGGCCAATTAGGCCACACTAGGTTTGTGTCAAATAGGGTTGGCACTAGTCGGGTAGTGGTTCTGGTTCTTGACCAATCCTAGTGGGTTTTTGACACACAAAGTCATGGTGAATGTTTTAATTCAATCACTTAGCATATGACGCCAGCAGATCGGATAATCGCTCAGGCGATGATTGAGCACCAGTTGGACCTTCTCCGTCTTAGCGCGTATTCGCAGGACGTGGCTCTGCGCATTTTGGAGCAGATGGGTCTAGGTCTGGAATCCCTATTGCGTGAGGGGAACCTGACTGAATTCGGGAAAGCGAGGGTGAATCGGTTACTGGCGGATGCGACTGAGATCATTGATCGGTACTATGAAGCGCTCAATACCAGTTCTACCACTACCCTTTCTGGAGTAGCGCGCGCGCAGAGCGGCGCTACAGAGCGAGCTGTCGCAGGGCTGAACATCTCGTTGGAAGCGGGAGTCCCAAGTACCTCATTTGTAAATGCTCTCGTGTCGGATGCGCTAGTGGAAGGGGCGAAGACTTCAGCTTGGTGGAGTAAGCAATCGTCAGACACCACATTCAAGTTCGCTAACGCCATTCGCCAAGGCTTAATCCAAGGCGAAACCACTGAGCAGATTGTGGTTCGTGTAGCTGGGTCCGCTACGCAGGCGGGGGTCATGGATGTAGCTAGGTCTAATGCAAGGAGTCTGGTTCATTCCTCCATTCAGCAGGTAGCAAACGATGCGCGTATGGCGACGTTTCAGAAAAACTCAGATGTAGTCAAGGGGATGCGCCAGATTAGCACCCTAGACTCTCACACGACTGAGATTTGCATTGCGTATGATGGGGCGGAATGGGATTTGGAGGGCGAGCCAATAGGCGATACAGAATTGCCGTTTAATGGTGGCCCACCGCGTCATTGGGGATGCCGTTCGGTGCTAGTTCCGATCACGAAAACGTTCAAGGAATTGGGGCTCAATATCCCAGAACTCACTCCCACGCTACGCGCTACGGGGCAGGGGCCACAGAAGATGACGATGCGCGGATGGATGGATTCGAGAACAAAGGAACAATTGAATGAGCAGCTTGGAGTAGGCAGGGCAGCATTGTACCGCGAGGGCAAGATTACGCTGACTCAACTCGTGGACATGAAGGGTAATCCGATGACGTTGGGTCAGCTGGAAAGGAAGTACAAGTGAAGTTTAATTTCATAGGGAGTCTATCATGAAGATGAAGCAAATTGCAGCTGCAGTTCTATCCGCATACGCCTGGAAAACCGGGTTGGTTCTCGGGGCGTTGGCGATGACAGTGGAGAAGCTGGACGGGGTGCCAGAAGCACAACGGGCGTTATATGTGGAGAAGGATGGGAAGTTCCATCTTGATGTAAGTGGGATTGAGGATACCGGCACCCTTAAGGCCACACTTCAGAAAGAACGGGACGCCCGCGCCGCAGCAGACAAGAAAGCCAAAGACTTGGCCACACAGTACGAAGGGATAGATGCCACGAAAGTCCGTGAACTCATGGCGCAGTTCGAAAATGCCGAGGAGGCAGAACTCATCAAGAAGGGCAAGGAGGGCATCGATCTTATCGTCAGTAAGCGCACTGAGAAAGCCGTCAAGGATGCGCAGAAGATGATCGATGCGGCGGTGAAGAAAGCAGAACAAGCCCAGGGCGTAGCCAAGAAGTTTATGGATCGTGTCTTGGACAATCACGTTCGCGCAGCTGCAGCTAAAGCGGGAGTACATGCCTCAGCGGTGGATGACGCTATGTTGCGGGCGAAGTCCATTTTTTCGGTGGATGATGAGGGGAACGCAGTTCAACTCAAAGATGGGGAGGTGGTTGTGGGGAAGGATGGGAAAACGCCGTTCGGTATTGGGGAATGGGTTGAAGGGATGAAAGAATCCGCGCCCCATTGGTTCCCCGCAGGGTCCACAGGCGGGAACGCAGGAGGAGGAAAGGGGAATGCGGGGATGAGAACGATGACGAGAGCGGCGTATGAGGCTACGCCGCTGGAGGAGCGCCCTGTGCTGGCGAAGGAAATGAAGGAAGGGAAACTGAAGGTTGCTGACTAAATCAAAACTATAGACGCGCAAAAATTAAGCGCGTATAAAGCGCGGGAATGTGAGGAAGGATTGGAGGGATTCTAGTTCTTCCTCACTTCAGATTAAACGGGCGAGATGCCCGAAGGCTGGGCCCAAGAGGGATTCTTGGTATCGTAACGGATGAGCGGGATGCTCATGATAGGCCTGAGCGGGATGCTCAGTACGGTACTAAACATCTTCTCAACTACATTGGGTCCGCCATCATGAAGTCAGTTTTCCGTTGGGCGATCACGCTATACGCGCTGATGCTCTGTTTTATTCTCGCTGTTGGGCTTTGGTTCCGGATTCGCATCTCGCACTACGCGATGCGATCTGGGCTGGTGCTCGGTGTGAATACCCTTACCAACCTTATCCCCACGCTGTATGAAGCGCTGGATGTGATCTCACGGGAACTGGTGGGATTTATCCCAGCAGTGGCGCGGGACTCGGGCGCTGAGCGAGCGGCGAAAGACCAGGTCATCAATATCTTTATTGCTCCGCCTATCACTGGTGGGGATATTACTCCGGGGGCTACTCCACCGTCTGATGGTGATACCACTCCTGGTAACACCACCATGACCATTACCAAAGCGCGGTACTGGCCTGTGCGCTGGAATGGCGAAGAACAAAAAGCTGTCGCCCATACTGGGAAGCTGAGCAATCTGATCCGAGATCAGTTCACGCAGGCGATGCGCGCGGCGTGTAACGAAGTGGAAGCTGACCTAGCGGCACTCCATACGTTGGCATCCCGTGCTTACGGTACGGCGGGCACTGCGCCGTTCGGTACTGCTAATGACTTGTCGGATTTCGCTGGGCCACGTCGCATTCTGGATGACAATGGCGCTCCGCAGACCGATTTGCAGATTGTCTTGGGTGGAGCAGCGATGCAGAACATCCGTGGGAAGCAAGCCGTTCTATTCAAAGTGAATGAGTCGGGCACAGACCAACTCCTGCGTCAGGGTATCATCGGTCAGGCGGAAGGGTACGCCATTCGCAACTCCGGTCAGATCAAGACTCATACCAAAGGCACCGGCGCTGCGTATACCTCATCCGCCGCTGGCTTCGCCGTTGGAGCCACCACCATTGCTCTTATTACGGGTACTGGTACTGTGATTGTTGGCGATGCGATCACTTTTGCGGGCGACACCAACATTTACCTGGTGACGACTGGTGTGGCTGCGCCTGGTTCCATCGTGATTGCAGAACCTGGTCTGCGTCAGGCGATTCCTGCATCTGCGACGGCGATGACCATCCTGAACAATAGCGCCCGCAATATGGCGTTTTCCCGTAGCGCCATCCAACTCGCCACTCGCGCTCCCGCGCTACCTGAAGGTGGGGATATGGCTGATGATCGCACTATCATCCAGGATTCCAATTCCGGTCTTGCGTTCGAGGTATCGGTGTATCGTCAGTATCGTCAGGTGAAGTTTGAGGTTGCGTTGGCATGGGGTGTTAAGCTGGTCGCGCCGCGCCATGTGTCGGTGCTGCTGGGCTAAAAGTTAGGCCCAAATTGTGTTGAGCCAAGAGGAGGGGATAGCATACCCGCTGTCCCCTCTTTTTTCGTTTTATTTAAAATGGAGGAATAAACATGGATTTCAGCAAAGGCGATCATGGGACGTGCGAGACTGTTCGAGTTGTAGCAGAAGTGACTGACGATAATCCTCAGGGATACATCGTTATTAACAAGTCCGACTACGACAGCGCCAAGCATACGCTGTACGAAGTGGAGGAAGCCACCATTGCGATCAACTACTCCAAGATGAACAAGTCCGATCTCAGCAAGGCGCTGACGGCTGGCGGGGTAAAGCACGATGACGCGATGTCGAAAGCAGATTTGGTTGCGTTGGCTGAGAAGAATCTGTAAGAAAACCATCGCTGGGAGGGGAAAATTTGGAGAATAGTTTATGATAATTGAAACTAAGCTGTTGTCTGCAGGGAAAATTCTGACTGTTACTGCGGATGTGTTTTCCAGTGGGTTGCTCACCCGTCTTCCCGATTCAGCTGGCGGCGGTGATCCATTTTCCCCAATTCCAATTTCAGCATCCAGCGTGCTGATCATCGGTCCATTTTCAGCTTCCCGGCGTTACGTTATCACCAGCAATGCGGGTTTGTTAGTGGTGTCAGTTGCGGATTTATTATTGCCTGCTGCTGGGGTTACTGACGCTGCTGCGGCTACTGCTGTGTCATTTCCTGTTGGCGGGACTGGGACTGCGGCTGGCGGTTGGGATACTGCGGGTAATCGGGATTTGGCAATTGCTAGATTTGCCGCTGCTCTTGCGGATATAGCTTCATTGCGGACGGCAGTGAATACCCTACTAGCTAGGGAACGGGCAGCTGGCAAGATTCTTTAACATCAACCTGGGAGGGTTAAGGCAAATGGAAAACGATACATTGGTCAGCGACAAGGAAGTAGTTTTCCCAGACGCAAATCGAATTGGCAAATTCAATATCATGTACGAAGTTCTGCATGATGGGGCTGAACGCCCGATGCTACAAGCGCTGTTTGGTTTGTGTTTGGTTCTTGATACAGTAGAACATGATTCTGGGCGTGGGAGAACTTATTTCGCATCCAGCGCATTGTTCCAACCATTGAATCCTGGGGATGAAATCCCGGAGTACCGGATTGAGAGCGCATGGCTTGATCTTGCGTTCAAAAATCCGGAGCACGAGCAAGACTGCATCAAGAATGCAGGTTTCAGATTTAAAGCTATCCGTAACACCATCATCAGAGTTCCACCAGCATCATTCGGCACTTTCCCTCGGACGCCGAATAATTCAGTCCACTGATAGGAGGTTTGCAAGATGGAAACCAAGGAATCACCAGTAACAAAAGACACGCTGCCGCCCCTATTCGCAGGGGCGACACATCGCATGATTCCTGGAGGGGAGCCAGTCAAGGGGGTGCATTGGGTCAAGGATGGCGATCACCCATTGGTCGAACGCTATCCGGTAGAACGGCGTGAGTATAAAGGGCTGCTCGTGGCGGGGCCAAAAGCGAAGTTTGCTTTACGCTTTGGAGAGTGGATTTTGGAAGATGCGAAGGGGAGATTCTGGGTTGAGTTATCACTCAGCCCAACGAAATATGAGGAGGTGCAATCATGAGACGTTTATTCCTGTATTTTGCTCTTCTCATTGCGGTTTACTGGGAACGTCATCTAGCATTTGGCGTAACGCATCTGATGTACTACTCTGCGTTGCTCGGGCAATGGAATGGGTTGGCGAATAGCGTGTTTGACCTTGATACTGATACCATCAAGGTTGCAGCCGCTACCAACATTTACGCGCCGAACCAGGACACGCACGACTTCTTCGATGATATTACCAACGAAGTCACCGGCACCAACTACACCGCTGGCGGCGCAACGCTCACTTCGCCCACGGTATCCCGTACTACAGGTACGGTGACCTTTGATGGCGCCGACATCGTCTGGACACAGAGTGGTACTGGGTTTTCAACCGCACGCAAATTCCCAATCTACAAGTCCACTGGTGTAGCAGCTACCTCGCGGTTGTTCAGCGTCGTGACAGCGGATGCGGACGTGGGCAATGTCACAGGCGATCTGACAATCGCGTGGAACGCGAGCGGGATTGCAACCTGGACGACGACGTGAGATCGGCGGCATCGCGTTCACGGCGGGTTTATTTGGTTTGTTCGTCATGAAAGCGATCATGCTCGTATTGGCTGTTTTGATTGCAGCTATGCCAGCGATCTCCAGGGCCCAATCGATGATTGTCGATTCGCCGTGGGGAATGTGGGCAAATGATGTGAGCGTGACCCTTGCCGCGACCGCGTTGCGCCGTAACGGCACGACCGGGACGCTGGAGGCGATCGCCGGTCAGCGTGTGGCTCTGGGACGCATCGCGTTTCTGCAATCCTCGCTCACGGTCACGTTTCCCGGGCAGACGAGCGCACCGATGGCGGTGGCGGGGCTGCGCCTTTTTCATGCGGCGAGCGGCACCGGCTGGGTGATGCCGGAGCATCCGATCAATCTCACGTTTCCCGGCCCGATCATCGTTCCGGCCGGGCGCACGCTCACCTGCCGCTACGACATGCCGATCGCAACCAAAGGCCGGGTGCAGTGCTCGGTGCCCTGAGATGGCTGACACTCGCACCGTCGATCCGTTCGTTGTCATCGAGGAGCAACGCCTCGGCTACGTGCGTTATCGCGCGCTCGACACCGGCAGGCGCTGGGAGGTACACGGCAAGTGCGATCGCAGAGGCGACTGCCTGATCGGCGCGGTGATCGACGGCGAGCAGATCAAGGATCGCGATACGCTTGCGTTGAAAACGGCGAGCCTCGGCAGAACGCGCATCGACAGTGAGCTCGATGTGCCGGTGACGCCGGAGTTCACGGGCTGCTGCCCGTTCACCTACGTCGTGTTGGACCCGGGGAAACCCGACCCTGTTGGTCCGCTGCCCTTCGTGGAGGCGCTGTAGATGGCCACGCGCATGTATCTGCACGACGCGGCCTACGACACGAGCGGGGGCACGTACCCGGCCGGCGAACAATCGTCCGGGACAGCGACCCAGACCGCTGCGGGCGCGAATACGCTGCGGCAGATGAACACCACCATCGGCACCGCACAGACATCTGTCGGACTGGCATCGACCGCGCAGACGGCGGCGCAGCGCAGTTTCTACCGTATGTTCGCCAGCCCGAAACTGAGCGGCGCGCAGACCGTGGGCGGCGGCGGGAACTCGCTCCTGAACACCGCAGACGCCGAATCGAATGTGGCGATGAATCATTGGATCGATTCCGCCGTGGCGTATGTCTGGCGGCCGAGCACCGGTGCCGTGGTCGGCTTTTTGATCGATACCGTGAGCGCGGCCGGAACCGAGCCGACGGCGGCTAACAATGAACAGGTGTCGCATATCGCCGGCGCTACGACCGGCGTAAGCGCCGCCGATGGCGACGTGGTGATCGTCGAGATCTGGGCCGAGTTCGCGCAGGGCATGGCGACGAGTTACACCGGCACAGTCTATTACGACGGCACCACGGAAAACGTCACCGAAAATGCCGCGGTCAGCAATCACGCCAGCTTTTTCGAGGTGCCGCAGAACCTGGTGTTTCAGGCCGCTGGCACGACCGTCTCCCCCGGTCAGGTCACGCACACTTACACTGCGCAGACGCCACAAGTACGGGCGCGGGTGCAGCCGGCACAAGTCACGCATACCTACACCGGGCAGACACCGAAATTCGTCCATACGCTGCGGCCGGCGCAGGTCACGCATACCTACACCTCGCAGATACCGCAAGCTCGCGTTCGGGTGCAACCCGCGCAGGTAATCCATACCTATTCACCTCAGACGCCAAAGGTCAGTGTTCGCGTTCAACCTACACAAGTAACACATATTTATAATCCATTGGCTCCGAGTGTGACGACTGTGTCTGGAGTAGCTGTGCCAGTCTTGACCCATTCGTATGTGCCTCACGTTCCTCAAGTTCGGGCACGTGTTCAATCGGCACAGGTTATCCATACCTATTCGCCCCAGATGCCGCAGGTCCGGGCGCAGATGAAACCATCGCAAATTACTCACACCTATAATCCCCAGACGCCCAAGGTCAGCGTCCAGTTGCAACCTGCGCAGGTGACGCATAGTTACAATCCCCAGATGTCAAAGTTAATTCATACTGTTCGCTTCGCACAAGTGACGCACGCCTATATTGGGCGAACGACAACCTTTGGGACTTCACTGCGTCCAGGATTAATGACGCATGTTTATTCATCGCAGAATGCACAACTCAAAGTCAGCATTGGACCTTCTCTAGTTGCGCATGTCTATTTGGGGCGTATCCCGAATTTATTGGCGATTACCGTTGAGCCATCTTTGGCGAGAATGTATATTGTAATTGCGCAGAATCGTATTTCCCAAATGGAAGCGCAAGGAAGATCACTGTTGCTGGAAGCGCAAGACCGAATTCTGGAAATGGAAGCGCAAAATCGTGAGGGTGGTGTATGACTGATACATATGATGTGACGAATCCGACGAAGCCAACGATTCTCAAAGACCCAAACGCGATTTTGGATTACACCTTCGATTGGACTGTATGGCTGGCTGACGTTGGGGGTGATACAATCTTAACCAAACTGTTAATTCTTGATGCACCTCTTGTTGAGGTTAGCAGCAATATCGTGGGCGGGACCAAGGTGGTAGTTTTCATCTCTGGTGGAACTGTTAACGCTACGCATCGCGTAGTCTGCCGGATTACTACTGCGGCGTTGCGGACTGATGACCGAAGTATTTACCTAAAAATACGGGAGCGATAAATGGCAGATGTTATCGTTGAAACTGGGAGCATTGTAGCTGGGGCTGATAGCTACATTAGCGTGGTAGATGCTACTGCATACCTCATTTCTCGGGGATTGGGAGATGTATGGGATGTGGTTGATGATAAGGATGCGGCGCTGCGCAAAGCGACCGATTACATGATCCAAGCGTATCGTTCCCGCTGGTCAGGGAATAGAGTGTCCCCTAACCAGAAATTGGATTGGCCACGCGCATGGGTCCCTGTGGAAGATGTTTCCAGCGATTATGGTGGTTATTATTATGTGGCTGCCAATGTGGTACCTGATGAGGTGAAATTTGCATGCGCTGAACTCGCCCTTCAATCGAATAGCGCAACGCTGAACCCGAATCTGGAACGCGCACAATCATCAGTGAAGATGGGGGAGATTGCAATCACCTATGATCCCTTATCGTCGGAAACGCCACGTTATCGGGCGATAGACCAGATGCTGGGGGCTTATCTCTGCGCCAGCGGCAGCATGGCTAAGTTGGTGAGGGCGTAAAAGATGGATCAGCTTGCTCTGAAACGCGCAGAGAAGGAACAAGATTGCAGATTGTGTTCCCCTTTCGACATACTTGAAGAATTGATTGCTGATATCAAAGCTGGGAAATACAAACCCAATAAATTGGTTTTAATATTTTCTGAACCCTTACCTAATGATGGAGACAGGGTTAGTGAGCGATATGCTGGGGTAACCAGATCAGAAATCATTGCTCTGCTGGAATATCAGAAGAGCATCGTGCTTGAGGATTGGAAAAGGTAATGGCTTTCGACTACACAGGTCTACAGTCTACTGCGGCAGCTGTCCTAGCCCAGCTTGGGAGAACTGTGACCTTGCGTCAGACTTCCGCAGGTGCATATGACCCTGCAACAGCAGCTAACACAACCACAACCATCGATACTGTGCGCAAAGGAGCATTGTTTGACTTCCCGGCGAGTCAAGAACGGACACAAGCAGGGATGATTCTCCAAACAGATAAAAAACTACTCATGGAAGCTGGTGTAGTCCCCGAGGTACAAGACAAAGTGATCATCGGGACGGATGAATACACCATTCTTGGGTTCGCAGAAACGAACCCTGCCGGGGTGCCGGTCCTGTATTCGCTGCATGTGAGGAAGTCATGAGCAAAGGTCGTGATTTTACCGTTAACCTATCCGCCTTCATCAAGAAGGGGCGGGCAAATATGGATGCGGTAGTGAGGAAAATTGTATTGGATATGAGCACGAGTATCGTGATGCGTTCTCCAGTAGGGGATGGGACCTTGTGGAAGAATCCCCCACCGAAGGGATACATTGGCGGGAGGTTTCGTGCGAATTGGCAATATGGGAACATGGCTGAACCTTCCGGAGAACTTCCGGACATTGATCCAAGTGGGCAGGCTTCGATTGCCCGTATAACCGCAGGTTTGCCGCCAATAGGGGCTGCGGGCATGGTTCATATGATCCGGAACAACCTTCCCTACTCCGAGCGCCTAGAAACAGGCTGGAGCAAACAGGCATCGGCGGGCATGGTTGGTTTAACAGTAGTTGAATTTGCGTCTACTGTAGAAGCTGCGGTGAGGGCGATAAACAAGTGAGCCAAATTCTAATTCGTAAGATTCTTGAATCTGCTCTCGCAGCGGTCACTCCCACATTCTCCACTGCGTGGGAGAATTCCGATTTTGTTCCTGTATCTGGGACTCCGTATCAACGCGCGGAAATTATACGGGCAAATCCGGACGCACCTACAAATGGCCCATTTCGCCGCGAGCAGGGGCTTTTGCAAGTGACTCTTATGTATCCCCTCAACAAAGGGGCGAAGGATGCGGATACACGAGCAGATTTGCTCTTAGTGGCTTTCCCAAAGGGGAAACGGATGAGTGATAGCGGAGTACACGTTACGATTGGGGATGGGGCAGGGTACGTCATGAGCGGCTTCAGGGATAATGACCGATGGTCAGTTCCAGTACGTTTCCCTTACTTTTCCAACATAGGCTGAGAGGGCGAAATGAAAACAATTTATGACTCAAACGGAATACCCGTTACCGCTGATGATAAAGATGCAGCGGATATGATCAAGTTCTGTGGTTACACCGAAGCGCCAAAGGCGCGAAGAGTGGCCGCTGGGCACCCAGTTCCGGATCACAAGGCACCAAAGCCGGAAGTCAAGCAACCAAACAGTAAACCGAAGGAGTAATTTATGGCTAACGCAGAAGGCATCCGCAAACAGACTACCATCGGCAAGCAGGTTGCTCTTGGCACCCCTCTTGTCGGTGCAGGTGGTCAGATTCTTCGCCGGGAGACTTCAGTTTTTGCTCTCACGAAGGAGACTTATGAATCAACAGAAATCGTCACCCATCAGCAATCCACTGGTTCGCGTCATGGCGTTCAAGCAACCAATGGAGTCCTTACCACTCTCATGTCGGCTGGGACTTACAAACTCCTCTGGGCTGCGGCGCTGCGGAAGGATTTTGTTATTGGGGTGAATTCTACCGCATTGATTAACGTCACAGCAGCGACCACAGGGGGTGCCACAGGCACCTATACCCGTGCAGCTGGGTCTTGGCTCACTGATGGGTTCAAGATTGGTGATGTTATCCGCTGGACGGGTTGGACCACTACTGGTGTATCAAACAACTCCCGGAATTTCATGATCACAGCCTTAACTGCTACTGTGATGACCGGTCGGCATATCGATGGTCCCCCTGCTACTGCGGTTGGTGCCAAGGCAGCCGGGGATTCGGTAACGGCGACTGTGGTTGGGAAGAAAACTTTGGCACCGCTGACCGCGCATACTGATGACTTTTTCACAGTTGAAGAATGGTATCCTGATATCGTTCAGTCGGAACTATTTACCGACATGAAATTGTCGTCGGTTGCGGTAGATGTACCTGGGTCCGGGAATAGCAAGGCGGTGTTCAACTTCATCGGTCTTGGCCGCACGGATGCGGGGGCGCAATCGTTTACCACTCCTGCAGCAGAAACTGTTACCGGAATTAAGGCGTCGGTGAATGGTGTTCTCATGGTCAATGGCACAGTAATGGCTACTGTGACTGGAGCGAAGTTTACCATTGAGGAAGGGCTAACGCCAGATGGGCCGGTAGTGGGTTCGAATTTCAGTCCAGACATCTCCAAGGGGCGCATTCGAGTGACTGGGGAATTTACCGCATTTTTCTCGGATGGAGTCCTGCCAGGTCTGTTTGCACAAGAAACGGTTACCAGTTTGATCCTTGTACTATCGGCGGATTCCACCGCGACCAGTGATATTCTTGGATACACGATGGGTCGAATCAAGCTGGGTAGCGATACGCCGGATGATGGTGAGAAAGCCATCATTCGCACCTACTCGTTTGTGGCTGAGTTGAACAGTGCAGGTGGAGCGGCGCTCGCTGCTGATCAGACGATTATGTCCATTCAGGACACGCAAGCGTAACACGACGGAGGATTTTCCTTCGTTGTAACTGTGCTCTCAGGCCCAACCTGCATTAAGCTGGCTCCTCCCTCCAGCATCCCCGTGCTGGTTGGTGTCCTGAGGGTCTTGATGGGAGGGAATTATTATGGATTTGGGAAAACTTGATACGGTATCTGCGGCCAATGCTGGGATTGAATTGTGTTTGCTCCACCCGAAGACCAGCGAGCCAACATCCATTTATATTACCGTTCTCGGTAGCGATAGTGATGAGTTCCGCAAGATATCCGCCACACAGAATCGTGCTCGCCTTATGCGGATACGCAAATCTCAGGCCACTCGTCATCGGTCAGATGAGGATTTTGAGGGCGATGCGATCGCAATTCTAGCCGCATGCACTAAGGGCTGGCGCGATGGGTCGAATGAATCCCTTGACATTGGAGGGTCTGCCCTACCCTTTTCAGTCGAAAACGCAATTCTCCTGTATAGGAAGTTTCCTTGGATCAGGGAGCAGGTGGACATCACCATCAGTGATCGCACAAATTTTATCAAGGGCTAGTCGGTGGCCTAATTGAATATGCCGAAAATGAATTTCTGTTGGAGGAAAGGCAAACTGATGGCGTCAGTCTTCGCCATCATCTCCAGCGCGTATTCGATCAAACGGGCGTTCTCCCGCAGCAGTTGGAATCATTGGAGGTTGATGATGATATCTTTTATCTTTGGGAGTATTTCATCTCAATGAATCGCTTTCGCACCTCCAATGGATTTGGTGAAAACCCACTTACAGCTCAGGATATGAAATCTTGGAGTGAGTTGTCTTCTATCCCGTTGTCTTCATTTGAATTCGAGGTGCTGGGGTTACTTGAATTGGTTTATCTGCGGAGAAAATCCAAGTGACAGATATTTACAAGCTAGGTCTTGATTTTGATACCACCAGTGCGAAGACGGGTGCGGCTGATCTAGAGAAGCTGGATGCTGCGGGGAAGAAACTTGGTCCAACGATAGACAAGGTTGGGAAGGGTGCAGAGAAGTTAAATGCTTCTTTGAAGAAAAATAGTCCAACGGTGTCGAAGCTTGAGCAAGATTTTCAGAAGATGGAGCGTCAACTTTCGCGCTTTGGGGTCACAATTGGACTTTCGATAGCGGCTGCTGTTGCAGCAATAGTTTTGTTTACAAAGAGTATCATTTCAGCGGATGCGGCGCTGGATGATATGTCGGAGATGACTGGGTCATCAGTTGAATCCTTATCTGCTCTTCGGAATGTTGCCTATGTATCTGGTCAGAGTTTCGATTCAATCAGAATGGCAATGGGGAAGCTATCGCAGACGCTGTCTATTGTGGATGATGAATCGAAGGCGGCTGCTGTAGCGTTGCATGATCTTGGGCTTAGTGTGGATGAAATAAAGCGCATGAACCCAGATGAGCAAATGCTTACGATAGCCAAGGCACTCGACAAGTTTGCGGACTCGGGATCAAAGTCTGCGATTATTCAGGCGCTGTACAAGCGAGGTGCTCAGGAACTTCTCCCATTTCTCAAAGACCTTGCGCGGGAAGGCCAACTGGTAGCGACCGTCACCCAGCAGCAAGCGAAGGATGCGGAAGACCTAGAAAAAGCATACCGCAGGATCATGCTTGGGATAAGGGAATTCCTTGCTGGTGGGGTGAGGGAGATAGCACCGTTATTTGTTGTAATGGGTAACGCTATGCGTCCAACTATTGATGCTGCGGATGATATGGAGGATAGTTTCAACCCATTGACGGAGACGTTTCGCGCTCTTGCTATTCTTGGAGCTAATGTTACCTTTGTAATTAAGCAGATGGCCATTGAAGCAGGTGGCCTAGCTGCGCGGCTGGCTGCATTTGCTCGTGGAGATTTTGCGAGTCCATTTTCTATTCGTGATGAGATGATCAGGGATGCGGAGAAAGCGCGGAAAGATTTGGATGCCCTAGAGAAGCGATTGCTGAATGCAGGAAGAAACAAATTTGCGATTGAAGGCTCTTCCACGTTTGTTGGGCCGATATTCCAAAGGCCTGAACTTAATTTTGATGCGAATGCGGGGAAACAAACTGATGCTGAAAAAGCATTAGAGAAAATTCTGGAGAAGACCAACGTTGGGCTTACTGCTGAACTGAATAAGCAAATCGCGCTTATTCACGAATGGGTAGCGGCTGATGATAAACGCACTCTTCAGGGCGTAGAGGCAGTTAACCTCTTGCTTGAAGCGTATGACCGGGAGTCTGGGGCATTCGATGAGCGAGAGAAAAAGCGCAAAGAAAAGGAAGATGCAGAAAAGCAGGAACTAGCTAATGCTCGTGAGCGGGAAGAATTCAATCGGGAGGTGGATGACGCACAGCAGCAAGCAATCGATGCTAGGCTAAAGCAACTGGAGGAATTAGATAAGGAAGCGAAAAAGAACAAAAAGACAATTGATGATTTCAATCGTACTTACAAGGAACAAATAGACCAGATTCATCAAGAAGGGAAAGCCTACAGCCAGACTACACTCGAACGTGAAATGGCGATAGCTGCACGTAAGCTCGAATCTGATTACACAGAAGCGCAAATTGGATTGAATGAAGATGAACTTGCCACTCTGAAAAAGATTTATGAGCTGAGAAAACGTCAATTGGCTGATGCGATTGGCGGGAAAGTGGCAGCGGAAACTCTCGCTGATAGGACCAAAAAGGAAACTGATGCTGCTACAAAGATTTTTGATAACTTTGTGGAAAATGTTCAGCGTACTCTCGGGGATCAGTTATACCAGGTAATGCAGGGGAACTTCGATAACATTGGTCAAGCCTTTCTCCAGATGCTTCAGAAGATGCTTGCTGATGCGTTAGCTGCTAATCTGATGCAAGCTATTTTTGATGGGAAAGGCGCAGCTAATATGCTTGGTGGATTGCTGAGTTTGTTTTCTCCAGCTTCAAGTTCAGCGTCGCAACTTGCTGCTGGAGTAATTCCAATGGCAAGGGGTGGAGTGGTGAATTCACCTACTCCATTTATGTTTGCTAATGGTGGCGCGATGAATTATGGATTGATGGGGGAAGCTGGGCCTGAAGCGATCATGCCTTTGAAGCGGGATTCAACTGGTAGACTTGGGGTCATGGGAGGTGGGAAAACGATTCAAGTTACTTATGCCCCAGTTTATAATATTGATTCAAGTACAGACCGTTCGCAAATTTTAACAATTGTGGATCGTTCTGTTCAACGCAGTAATGCTGAGCTAGTAGAACAGTTGCAGAGAACGGGTGCTATATGAGCGTGATTGCTTTCCCAGCTACACTTAGCGAATTGGTATCCCAGTTCCGTTGGGAACAAAAGCGGAATGATTCCGCATTTCGTAGTACATTTGGCGCTCAAGCAATAGAGGTAACTGCACCTCTCTGGGTTGCGTCGCTGGTGGGGAATCGGGTGAATGATGATTCTGTATCAGCTGGGGCGTGGCAAGCTTTAATGATGCAGTTGCGTGGTCAGACTAATCAACTCGCATTATGGAATATTGCCCGTCCTGTACCTATCGGTACAATGCGCGGAACGATGACATTCAATGCAAATGCTGCAGCTGGAGCAACTTCCCTCAGCATAGTTGCAGCTGGAGAAAATGCCAAAACGCTAAAGCAAGGCGATTATCTTGGGTTTGGTTCCGGACTTACTCAGCAGGTCGCAATGGTTATAGCGGATGCCACTTCGAATGGTTCTGGGGTGATTGCGGTAACTGTGGAGCCAGCGTTGCGGAATGCATTTGTTATCGGGAATGGGATTACATGGGACAAACCGGCTGTTCTGTTCCGTAGACAGAATTCAATTGCTGGTTGGGACTATTCAGAGATGTTTGTTTCGGGATTTGGGTTGGATTTAATTGAGGACGTTCGTCTATGACATTAACAGCAGGGCAACTCGCTGAGTTAGAGAAACCAGTATGCCGAGTGGTGTATTTTCTTGAACTTCAATTTGCCAGCGGCACGCAGTATCTGAATTCGACCAACATCCCGATATTGTGGGGTACTGATCAATATTTGTCGTTGCCCGGTATCGCCGGCAACTACGCCAGCACGCCGGACAGCGCGGCTGTTTCTATTACCGGGGATATCGACATTCGGATGAAGCTGTCGATGGCGGATTGGACACCGGTATCAGAGCCCGCGTTCATTAGTAAGTGGGGGCCAGTTGGCAGCATTTCTTGGGGGCTGCACTTACAAACTAATGGCACATTACAGTTTCGCTGGTCTGTTAACGGCACCGCTGACCTGCAGAGAACAAGCACTGTCGTTGTGCCATTCACTGACAATTCCTTTGGTTGGGTTCGCGCGACGCTCGACGTGGACAACGGAGCAGGCGGGCACGATGTCAAGTTCTACACCAGCAGCGATGGCGTTACGTGGACGCAACTCGGAGCGATTGTTACGACGGCCGGCACGACTTCGATCTTCGACGGTAACGTTGTAGTGGAAATTGGCTCATTTATCAGCGGCACCAACAACCTGATGACCGGCAAGGTCTACTACGCCGAAATCCGCAGCGGCATCGGCGGCACGGTGGTGGCGAGTTTCAATGCACAGGATGCAAACATTGGGGATGCATCGTTTATCAGTTCGGTCACAGGCGAAACCTGGACCGTTAATCAGTCCGGGAGTCCAGCGGCAGAGATTACAGGTGGAGTTAGTTGGTCTGGTCTTGGTACAGTCGGTGGAATGGATGCTATTGAGGAATCAGATAGCATGGATGCGAAAGCGTTGAACTTCATTATCAATCACGCTCAGCCTAGCTGGCTGGCGCTCGCGGTTGGGGATGTAGAGGATTATCGTGGCCGCCCTGCAAAATTGTATTTTTGCCCATTGAATGAAGGTTTCCAATTGATAGATACTCCGGAGATATGTTGGCGCGGAGTGATGGATACAGTTACTGTTGGGATGGAAGGGGAGGAAGGGAAAATTATTCTGCGTTGTGAGTCTAGGGCATATGGTTTTCGCCGCCATCCTGCACTTCGGGTGAACGCAGCTCAGCAGAAAGATAAATACCCAAATGACACTGGGTTAGATTACCTGACTGACTTAATCGCAAATCCTCAATTGTGGTTGACTAAAAAATTCCAGGCTCAAGCTGTATGACTCTAGCAGATTATATAACTCTTCATCTCACAGCGCCATTTGTCTGGGGGAAGAATGATTGCGCGACGTTTGCGGCAAATTGGGTTAAGGAATATCTGGGAAGAGATTACTTGGATGGAATGGGGGATTGGGACACTGCGTTCAAAGCTGGTCGATTGCTTAGTCAGTTAGGCGGTTATGAAATTATCATGGAGGAGCGATTGTTCCAAAGGATTCACCCAAACTTCGCTTTTGATGGAGACATTGCTCTTCATCACAATTGTCTTCGGTTATTCTCTGGGCGGTATATTACTGGGCCGGGGGTTTCTGGTTTAGTATTTTTCAATCGTATGGAGGCAGAATGCGCTTGGCGCTGTGCCTAGTAGTATTGTTGTTTCCTGGACTGGCTTATGCTGGACCAGCTATAGCTGCTATAGCAACTTATTTTGCTGTGTCTACTGCTACTGTAATTTTAGTTGCACAGATTACTCTTACAATTGCGCTCAGTGTATACGGAGCAGCTAAACAGCGAAAGGTTGCCCGGAAAGTTGCGGCAGCCGCTAGGCAAGCTTTTCTCGACAGCCTACAGGATAGGACTGTTACTAGTGTGGCTGCGGATTCTCCACACACTTACATTTACGGCAGGGCGCGTGTCGGGAGTAGGATTGTAGCGATGTTCCAAGCTGGAGCGAATGACGAATACAAATACTTGGTCTGCGTTCACGCTGCACATGAGTGTGACGGATTTGAGGAGATATACATCAATGGCAAGGCTATTGGTTCTTTAGATGGTAGTGGGAATGTTGTTGGAGGCCCATATGGCTCAATAATTACCCATCACTCAAAGAGTTTTCCTCCCGAAACTCATACGGGCCCATCATTCAGCCTACTCCACACCCCGAATCCGGAAACGTTGAAGGTGTGGCATGTTCAGCAATCGTCCAATGGATATACACAAACCAACATCTATCATCCATATACTCTCGTTGGGGCCGCAGTTACTCTCACTGATGGATATACAGGTGTGGTCAAAGTCAATTACACATACCAAGATTTACTTCCTCGGGTAAATGTGCAAATGCATCTCGGTACTCCGGGGCAAACAGCGGATGCTTCATTACGGGCAGCATTACCTGACAAATGGCCAACCACAGCTACACTTCAGGGATACACATATTCGGTTGTTCGGTTGGACCTTAACCAGCCGGAATTCCAGAATGGTATCCCCACCATTGAGCCTCTGATCCGTGGAAAGAAATTATATGATCCACGTAGTAGTACCACCTACTGGAATCAGAATAATGCACTCGCTATCATGGATTATTTGATGTCTCCAGTTTGTGGGGTAACGCTGGATGAACTGCCTATCGCTTCGTACATTACTGCGGCGAACGTATGTGATGAATCTAAACCGTGGGGGAATCGCTACACCATCAATGGCGCAGTTAATGCCGACGAACAGCAAGACGGGGTGCTGGAGAGTATGGCTCAGTCAATGGCTGGGTCTATTGTTTCCACTACTTGGGAAATTACTGCGGGGAAATATGTCGCACCTGTCGCAGTTCTCGGGCAGGAAGACATTATTGGTTCTTTGGCAATAAATCCGGGTGCAGCTGATTCAGATGTATCCAATGGGATTCGTGGGCAGTACATCAGTCCTGAAAATCTGTATGTAGTAACTGATTTTGAACCGTATCAGAATGCTACTTATGTGGCTGCTGATGGGCGGGAGTCTTTTAGTGATATCAATTTCCCATGGACAGATTCGAAACAACGTGTTCATAATCTAGCGCGTATCGAATTGGAAGATCAGCGGAATGGTTATATTTTGCGAGGAGAATTTAACCACAAGGCGTGGCCGCGAAAAATCAATGATCGTATCACTTTCAACTCAGTGCTGTTTGGGCAATCTGGGAAGATATACCGTGTGACTGACAAAAAGGTTACACCGGGAGGAGTGATTGGATTAACAATCAAGGAAGATGCACCGAGTATTTGGGATGATGCGGATACGGTGAATGTTGATGATACTCCAAACACTAATCTTCCTGATCCATTTGTTGTTGACCCGATAACTAATTTGCAACTTGGATCAGGTAATGATGCGTTACTGAAATTGAGTGATGGTTCCATTGTGTCTAGAATTCACGCTACGTGGAATCTAGCCACTTCCAGTTCAGTAGTCCAAGGCGGGATAATTGAAATAGAGTGGTTTGATATAAATACCCTTGTTCCTAACAAGATGACAGTTAATGGGGATGAGGTTAGTGCTTTCTTCAGTCCAGTGGAAGATGGTCAGGATTATCAAGTCCGTATCCGGGCAGTTAGCCCATATTTTAATGTGAAATCGGAATGGGTGTATTCTGCCATTCATAACGTCATAGGGAAAACTGAACCGCCACCAGGCATTCCAGAATTGTTCATTGATGGAACAGTGCTATCATGGGAAGAGGTTACAGCATCTGATCTCGCTGGGTATGTATTTAAGTTTCATTATGGGAATAATACCGATTGGAACTCAGCCACGTTGCTCTACAATGGTCTGATTACTGAGAGCCCATTCGATCTACAGACTTTGCCATATGGCGTAGTTACGATCATGGGGAAGGCGATAGATACCTCTAGGAATGAAAGTCAAACATCAGCTAACATCTTCACTGATTTGGGTGACCCATTAGTTGAGAATGTATTAGCGGAATACAACTTTGATCCAGCCTATTCTGGTACAGTATCTGGTGGTACAGTATCTGGTGGGAATGTTGTAGCTAACTCTCTGGATTCATTCTACGGCACCGATAGCCAGTCATTCTACGATTCAGACTCTCTTTCATTCTATGAACCTTCCGCATTCGCGCAGGTAATTTATACCAGCAGTGAAGTACTGATTGATACAGTACTGATTGGGTCGCGTCTTGTATTGGAATTGGGAACAGAAGGTGAAGATGTAGTTATAGAATATCGTCTAGTTGGGGCTGACCCGTTTTATGGTGCTGATCTTGATTCGTTCTACGGTGCGGATGGTGATCCATTCTATGATTCTGCTCCTGGACCTTGGTTGGTGTGGCCTGGTTCGATAACTGCTACAGTGGAAGTGTACCAATTCCGCGTTACCATAGGCGCAGGGCCGATTCAAGGGAAAATACTGGACATGGGGCTGGTGGTGGATGCGCTAGACTTGATGGAGACTATTGCGGACCTTGTTATTGGGTCTACTCCTACTGTTATCCCGTACTTGACGACTTTTACGAATATCAAAACGGTACAGGCTACACTACAAGCGAATGTGAGTGGAGCAATTACTGTAGAGATTAACAAAACTGTTCCCCTTTCACCAACGATTCTCGCCTATAATAATTCCCATACTCCAGTCAACGGAGCATCTGCTGACATAACCATACAAGGATATTGATCATGGCCCTAATGCCCGCACCAGCAAGAACTGAAATCAGCGACACATACCCGAACCCCAGCAACGCGGTGGCGCGGACAGGGTTTGGTAAGCTATGGGACTTTGTGACCAGCTTGCTTGGTACAACTGGCGCGACAGGCGCGATGCTTGCGGCTTCGAAGATTCTTGACCCTACCGCGCTGTACAACTACAGCCTAGTCCCGAGTGTAGCGGCCAATGCGCTAACGATGACGCTGAAGAGCGCGGACGGAACCACAGCGCTGGCTTCGGATAATGCGGCGATTGTGTCTCAGCGTAGCGTTACAGCGGGATCAGGGTTGTTCCTCTCTCGCCCGATCACTGCTGCGATATCCCTCGTTATCAGTTCAGGTTCCACGCTGGGGC
>ERZ1292625.552-Hain-H41-01um-R1-552-length-55095-cov-20_pt1 | contig 55095 bp, 51 predicted proteins | sample MGYA00564400_ERZ1292625 | MGnify/ENA primary metagenome ERZ1292625 (study PRJEB36523, sample SAMEA6512639) | groundwater metagenome | collected 2019-01-08 | study: AquaDiva: Metagenomics assemblies of 32 groundwater samples | reverse complement strand
TCATATGCTTGGATGTTAACGGTTAAAGTGATTCCAAGCTATTGAACCATTACGCAATCTTGACAAACGTCCCAAACCAAAGCCAAAGGTTCCCGTCAGGATTATGATACCGGCCAAAAACAAATTGGCCTGTTCCGTCTTGATTTTTCCCCACAGACTTGATAAGCTTGTTAGCATTAAATTAATTAATTATGGCACATCGTAAGGCCGGCGGCACAGCTAAAAATCTGCGCGACTCTAATCCCAAATACTTGGGTATTAAACTTTCAGCTGGCCAAAACGCCGCAATCGGCAACATTATCGTTCGTCAACGCGGCACCAAAATGATAGCTGGCAAAAATGTTAAAATGGGTGTTGATCACACTCTCTTCGCCATCGCGCCCGGGCAGGTCAAATTCACACGCCGTAAAAAAATCAGCTTTAACGGCCGCCAAACAACCGTCGGCGTCGTCCACGTGGTTTAATTGATCGCCACTACTTTTACTTGTAACTTACCTTCGGGTCGGAGAGCTACCTCGTGTTCCCCGACCGTTTTTATTGGCCGCGGCAAGTCAAAGTGTTCAGCCGACCATTTTATATTAAATGATTCCGCCAATGCGGCGGCCAGATCAGTCGCCTTGAGTCCACTAAAAAGGTGGCCCTGCGCATTCGTTCGCGTTTTAATTTCCAAGACCTTACCCTGCAATAATTCCAAATCATGCTTAAATTTTGTTATGAACTTGGCCTGACTGATCTCATCTTCGCGGTGCGCCCCTTCCCAACGCTGTAAATTTTCCTCCGTCGCCTCCCAAGCTAAACCCTGACGCAATAGGAAATTGCGGGCAAAACCGTCTTTAACATTTTTTACTTCCCCCCGCCGGCCAATTTTGGCCACATCACGTCGTAAAATAACTTTCATGGCAAAGCCAGTAGCACGTCCACAGCTTTAGCCAGTTGAGCGTCACTGCCTTCTTTTTCTTTTTCGGGACGAACAACTTCGATATCGGGCTTGAGGCCATTTTCCGAAATGGAGTTGCCGCGTGGTGTGAGCCAGTGAGCCACCGTCAATTTAATCGCGCCATTGTTGTCAAGAGTAATGAGCTCCTGCACCGAGCCCTTGCCAAAAGTCTTTTCGCCCACCAGCCGCGCCCGACCATGCTCAGCCAAAGCGCCAGCAAAAATCTCCGAAGCCGAGGCACTACCACCATCCACCAAAACCACCATCTTTAACTGCTCGGTAAAAGGATTATAACCCCGACTGCGGTAATGCACCGGATCTTCGTGGCCGCCACGATCTTCAATTACCACCGTCTCACCGGCGGGCAAAAACCAGCTCGACAGATCAACCGCCGCCTCAAGATAACCGCCCGGGTTGCCCCGCAAATCAATGATTAATTTGTCGGTACCAGCAGTCACAAATTTACGAAGAGCCTGACGAAAAAGCTCACTGGCTGTGCCGCCAAAATTGTGCAATTTAATCACAAACACACCGCGCTCCACCTTAGTATCAATCGTCGGTAATTGAATAATTTGCCGTGTGAGTTTAAAAACCAAAGGTTCGGGCGACTTATCGCGCGCCACCGTTACCACCACTATTGTGCCCACCTCGCCACGGATCAGTTGGATAGCCTCGTGTAACTCCAAGTCGGCCGCGGTGCGGTCACCAATTTTAATGATCCTATCACCCGTCTGCACGCCGGCCGCCTTGGCCGGCGTGCCCTCTAGCGGCGCCACCACTACAATGTCGCCATCTCGTTTATCTACCTCCATACCCACACCACCAAAGGTGCCACTCAAATCGCTTTCAAATAATTTTTTTTCTTCCGGTGGCAAAAACACCGAATAGGGATCGTCGAGTGAAGCCACCAGACCAGCAATAGCGCCACGAACCCTCTGTTCACCTTTAACTTGCGACTCGGGTGCCGTGGTGGCGGCCACAAAATTGTCGTCTATAATTTCCCAAGCCTGCCAAAAGGGCGAAAAGTCGGCGGTGACCGCCTCCTCCACCGCCGACTTTTTGTTAATCACGCCCACCACGCGCTCGGCCGCCGGACGATTGTCGTAACCAAGAACAATTCCCCAAACAAAAACTCCCCCCAACATCGCCAGTAGCACCACCGTCACTGCCAGTGACCAGAGAAATTTTTTCATGACTGTCGGAGATTATGGCAAAATCATCACTTGTGGTCAACCGATCGGGCGAGCTATAATACTTGGTAATGCTACGGCAATTTAAGTATCAAGACATCACCTGGATCGATCTAGAGGCACCGACAACCGAGGAGGTCAAGCAACTGGCCCAAGACTACAATTTGCCCGAGATGATCAGCCAAGAGCTGGTTACGCCCTCATTGCGCCCCAAAGCCGATTTGTATCCGGGTTTTATCTATTTAATTTTGCACTTCCCCCGTTGCCAAATTTGCTATGGTGACGAACGATCATCCGGCCAATCTGATAGCCAGGAAATTGACTTTATTATCGGCAAAAACTTTTTGATTACCACCCACTATGAGCTAATTGATTCGCTTCACGAGCTGTCAAAAATTTTCGAGATCAAACCAACATGGATGGACCGTGACTTTAAATTTAATGCCGGCTTGGTCTTTTTCCACATCGTTAAACAAATGTATTCCGAGCTGGCGATTGGTTTTGACTTCATCAACTCCCGACTCAAAAAAGCCGAGGTCGCGGTTTTTGCCGGCGGCCAGCGCGAGATGGTTAGGGCCTTGTCTGACATTAATCGCGACATGCTGGACTGCCGCTGGGCCCTGCGCGGCCATCACGAAGTGCTGGAATCTTTTGCTCAAGCCGGCATCGAATTGTTTGGTGAAAAGTTTAAGCATTACCCCTATGCTCTACTTGGTGAATATGGCAAAATCTGGCAAATGATCGAGAGCAATCGAGCCACCTTCCAAGACCTGCGCCAAACCAACGAATCACTTTTGTCGGTACGCACCAATGAGATTATGAAGACGCTGGCGGTTACAGCTTTTATCTTTTTTCCACTCACACTCATCACGCAAATTTTTAGCATGAACACTCACCTCCCGCTCGTAGGTAGTAATGGCGACTTTTATTTTGTGCTCGGCCTAATGGCTGTGGTGCTTGGTCTAATGTTTACCTTGGCCAAGAACCGACAATGGCTCTAAAGCTCTATAACACGCTCACCCGTCACAAGGAGATTTTTAAACCGGCTCGACGCCAAGCGGTAAGTCTATATGCCTGTGGCCCAACTGTGTATGACGATGTGCACTTGGGTAATTGGCGTACCTTTTTACTTAGCGATTGGCTGGTTCGCGTTTTAGCGGCCAACAAATATCGACCACGACTGGTGATGAACATAACTGATGTGGACGATAAAACAATTGCTGGCAGTCAACGCGCTGGCGAGAGCCGCGTTGCATTTGCCGCCCGTTACGAAAATCATTTTTGGCATGATCTGGCCGAACTCAATGTTAAACGCCCCCACCGCGCACCGCACGCTACCGAACATATCGCCAGTATGATCAAAATGGTGGAAAAAATGATTGTCACCGGTCATGCCTATGTTGGCAAGGACGGCGTTTATTTTTCCATTCGACAAGCAAAAAACTACGGGCGATTAGCTCGCCTCGGCCCGCGAACTTTAGGTACGGCCGATCTCGCTGATGAATACGAAACCGATCAGGTACGCGACTTTGCCTTATGGAAATTTCGACAATCGACTGATGGCGACAACTTTTGGCCCTCGCCTTGGGGCGAGGGCCGACCCGGCTGGCACATTGAATGTTCGGCCATGATCGCCGCCACGCTCGGAAAAAGTATCGACGTGCATCTGGGCGGGACAGATCTGATTTTTCCCCACCACACCAATGAGATCGCCCAAACTGAAGCCGTGACAGGCGAGCCACTGGCTCGCCACTGGATTCATGGCGCTTTTTTGCTCATTAACGGCCAAAAAATGTCTAAATCACTTGGCAACATTTTTCGCCTCAACAATTTGGCCGAAAAAAATTTCTCTCCCCTTGATTTTCGTTACTTTTTATCGCTCGTACATTATCGGCAAATGGCCAATCTCACTTGGAGTGGGCTAGCGGCGGCGCGCGTAGCGCGCCTCAAACTAATGGATGCCATCTCCGATCTTCGTTTACAAGCCGGTAATAAAAAAGGGCGAAGTTTAAAAATTTGGCAGGGAAAATTTATTGCGGCCATTAACGATGACCTAAACTTGCCGCGCGCCGTGGCGTTAATTTGGAATCTAGTAAAAAGCAGAACACCAGCCGCCGATAAATTAAAAACTCTGCTTAACTGGGACGAAGTGTTGGGACTGGATCTAGCCGCGACCAGTAGCCCAGCCGCCATACCAACACAAATTAAAAAATTAGTGCAGGCGCGCGAAGAAGCCCGACAAAAAAATGACTGGGCCACTGCTGATCAACTGCGCCAGCAAGTCTCTGATTTAGGCTACGCGGTGAGCGACACCCCCACCGGCCCGCAGATAAAAAAGGTGGTAAACTTACCCCATGGTCGCACCAACAGATAGACTAAATTCTCCCCCACTCCGCCTGCCACCTCAAGATTTAGAGGTAGAAAAGGCCCTACTGGGTTGCCTGATGATCAAACCAGATGGTTTGACTGACATCACCGACGTCATTCATCCCAATGACTTTTACTCGCAACGCCACAACCTAATTTTCCGGTCAATGCTAGGATTGGCCGAGGGAGCACACCCGATTGACATCGTTACTCTCACGGCGGCATTGAAAGAAAAAAACAAGCTGGAGGCGGCCGGCGGCGGCAGTTACCTAGCCGAGCTACTATCGGCGGCGCCGGCCGCCGGCAATCTCAAATATTATGCGGAAATTTTGCGCAAAAAATCAGCTCTCCGACGGTTGATCGGCGCCGCCGATCAAATTTCTGAACTTGGCTACAACGAACACGAAGAGATTGACTCGGTGTTTGATCGGGCCGAGAAGGCCATCTTTGGCCTAGCTAATTTTTCCAAGCGCAGTTTTATTAGTTTGAAGGATAGCTTGGTAGAAGCCTGGGAACGGTTTGAGCATTTGCATAAATCCGATAAGTCTCTGCGCGGTGTACCAATTGGTTTCACTGATCTGGATAATAAATTGTCGGGATTGCAAAAATCCGATCTGATTATTTTGGCAGCCCGACCCTCGATGGGTAAAACGTCTTTGGCGCTCGACATTGCTCGGCACGTCGCCTGCCGAGAAAAAATTCCCGTCGGCATCTTCTCGCTGGAAATGAGCTCTCAGCAATTGGTTGACCGCTTGATCGCGGCCGAGAGTCATGTTGATTCCTGGAAATTACGCACTGGCCGCCTCTCGGCGGATGAAGAATTTGCCCGCATCCGCGATGCGTTGGATTCATTGGCTAAAGCGCCAATTTTTATTGACGATGACGCCTCAAACAATATTGTGAAAATGAAGTCAGTGGCCCGACGACTAAAATCGGAAAATGGCCTCGGCTTAATTATTGTTGATTATTTGCAACTAATGGTGCCCCGCCGCGACAGTGATTCCCTTGTCCAGCAAGTCACCGAGATTTCGCGCTCGCTAAAGGGTTTAGCCCGCGAACTGGAAGTGCCGGTGTTGGCCCTCTCGCAACTTAACCGCGCGGTGGAGCAACGCGGCGGCCGGCCGCGGCTCTCGGATTTGCGAGATTCTGGTTCCATCGAGCAAGACGCTGACGTGGTAATGTTTATTCATCGAGAAGATAAGTATAACGAGGAATCGGAGCGCAAAAATATCGCCGAAATTTTGATTGAAAAACATCGCAACGGCCCCACCGGCAAAGTGGAACTGTTTTTTGATGAAAAACGGGTCTGCTTTACCAATGTCGACAAATCGGACTTTGGCGTTTTCTAGCACTACCCATGAAACAGTTGATCGAGCACCTAACTAATTTGTTTGGCCGCTTCCCCAGCATTGGGCCACGGCAAGCCAAGCGCTTCGTTTATTTTTTGCTCGGACAGGATGATCTCGAAATTGATGCGCTGATCTCCGCCCTCAATCGCCTTAAACACAATCGTGGTCAATGCCGGAGCTGTTACCGTTTTTTTGCCAACGGGGGTGGCGAGGTGTGTGACTTATGTACCCCTACGTCCGGCCGCGACAACACGCAATTGTTGGTTATAGAAAAAGATATTGACTTAGAAAACATACTAAAAACTGGTGCCTACCAGGGTTATTTCTTTGTTTTGGGTGGCAACCTACCCATCCTTGAACCCCAACCCGAAACGCAAATCCGCCTGCGAGAATTAACTACTCTGATCCACGAACGAAAAACGACCCTGACTGAAATGATCTTGGCCCTGAGTGCCACCACCGAGGGCGATCATACTGCTGAATATTTAAAAACTTATATTACTAGTCTGCCAGAAGCCAAAAACATCAAAACCTCATTACTTGGTCGAGGGTTGTCTACCGGCAGCGAACTGGAGTACGCGGACATTGAGACACTAAAAAACGCTCTTAAAAACCGAAGTTAGGGTTTAATATCCAAAATTTTAACCTTGGAATAGAGCTGGCGATGGCCAGCCTTTTTGCGTTGACGAGTCTTGGCTTTAAAGTGAATAATAACGATCTTATCCTGCCGACCATTCTCCACCAGTTCGGCCGACACCGTAGCGCCAGCAACAGTCGGCATACCAATTTGTAAACCAACATCACTTCCCTCCTCGCCAACCATAAGCACCTGGTCGAAATTGATCTGCTCGCCCACGCCAACAGGCAACTTTTCCACCTCTAAAACCTGCCCGGGTGTGACCCGATATTGCTTGCCGCCAGTCTCAATTACCGCAAATTTCATAGAGTTCTAATTATGCATACTTGGCAAAAATAGGCAATGCCGTTAGAATACCGAGATGAATGACAAAATTGGACCACGAAACATTATAAAAACTTATCATCCGGGTTTTGATGTTTGGGGATTTTTGGTAATCGATAATACCATGCTTGGCCCGGGCAAGGGCGGAATTAGGATGACGCCAACCGTCAGCGAGGAAGAAGTGGCCAAACTAGCCCGCGCCATGACCTTAAAAAACGCCCTAGCTGGTATTGCCTTCGGCGGCGCTAAGGCCGGCCTCGCCCTCGACCCGCGGGCTCGGCCGGCAACAGAAGTTAAAAAAATAATCGAGTGGTTCGCGCGCGAACTTAAACCCTTGATCCCCAACCGCTATATCGCCGGCCCCGACATCAACACCACCGAACGTGAGATGGCTTGGTTTGTGGGCGCGATTAAAGACCGCCGCGGCGCCACCGGCAAACCTAAGCGCCTAGGCGGCCTGCCACACGAACTCGGTAGCACCGGTTACGGCGTGGCCCTGGCCACACTGGAAGCTCTACGGTTCAAAAAAATTGAGACGAGAAATGCGACCGTGGCGGTTGAAGGCTTCGGCAATGTTGGTCAATTTGCCGCTAAATTTTTAAGCGAACAGGGCACCAAAATTGTGGCGGTTTCAGACTCCAAGGGCGCGATTTATAACCCTGCCGGACTTGATTTGAAAAAGCTGATGGCCAGCAAAAAACAAAGTGGTTCAGTGATTAATTATCCTGATGGCGAAAAGTTGCCCGGCGCCAAAATTTTTGAATTAGAAACTGATGTGCTAATCCCCGCCGCCTTACCTGACGTAATAACTAATGCTAATGCCGAGCATGTCCGTGCCAAAATTATTGTCGAGGGTGCCAATATCCCAATAGCGCCCGCCGTCGAAGCCACCCTGCACCAAAACGGCATTTTGATTGTGCCAGATATCGTCGCTAATGCCGGTGGCGTAATTTCTTCTTACGCCGAGTATCGCGGCTGGAATGAGAAAAAAATGTTCCAACTGGTTAAACAAAAAATCACCGTTAGTACTTCCCTACTCCTCAAAAAACTCAAAACCTCGCCCACCAAATCCCCCCGCGACCTGGCCACTACTCTCGCCCTTGCTCGACTAAAGAAATAAAAATCCTTGTTGGACACAAGTTCTAGAACCTGCTTTAATTGCTACAGCGTTTCTTGATACGATGGCTCTTTGAAATAGGGAGGGTGACCGAATGAGAGACGAAAATTTATGGAAAACACTTAAGGACTATCCGTGGTTGTAGCGTTCGATAACTTCCTTCGATTACGACACACAACAATCAATTGCACAAAATCCTTCGGTGTGTACGATAGCGTACGACTCAATGTGTTCAGTCGTGGAAACAATATATCAGGTAAATCGCACCACTCGAATCCAATTTCTGGATGAGTCACAACTTGACCACAACGTCACTCCCGGCCAAAGAGAATTAAACTTTGACGACAAGCCATACATGGTAAATATCCTTGTTTATTATGATATTTATTATCATCTGGGGAACGGAGAATCTTTCCGAGAAAAATGGCGGGTTGGTGATGAGGAGGGGCTGGGTGATGATGGTTTATCAATTCAAGCAACAATCGATAAACTGAAAGAAGAAAATGAGGGGCTCATTCTTGATGCTGTAGTCATTGTTAAAATGACAAACAAAAGCTATCACGCTTTTGGCCCAGAACAAGAACACTCTGCCGAAAAAAATTTTCTGCTAAATGTCATGATGAATGCCCAGGACGAAAAATACAGTACCCAAGAGGCTGGGGTGTTTCTTTTCTCGCGGTCGCAATAACTAAAACTGGGCAGGCCGCTTTATAAATCGTGAAGCGGCCTTTTTTATATTACCCGAGAATATAAATCCGACTTTAATTAACGGCTGTCAAGACGCTTTCCGTAAAAAATCTTTGTAATCTACTTTGTGTTTCAATTCGCCCTTGATTTCTTCAACTTCAACCAAAATTTGGCCGATCATCTCGGTGTGAGAGTTCAATGTTTCAGTGTGAGAAGCTAATGCCTCGCCATGGGAATTTAGAGTTACGGTGTGTGAATCGAGTATCTTTTTTACTCCGGCAAGTTCTAAGCCAAAGTTATCCATCCTTTTGTTTAGTCCAGAAAATTCTTGTTTGACGATATTTACCGTTGCTTCGGAATGCTCAATCAGCGCCCCCATGTGACGCTTTATATCTTCGTTATAGGGCTTTAGAATTTCGGCGATTTCTTTCTTGGTCATAACAAGATATTTTATCCGACAGCAAAATTAAATACAATATCTCTTATTCCCCTGCCTCATTAGGCCGATCGAGAAGGGTGGGCTCGATGCCAATCGGCGTGCCGGTGATTTTGGTGATGTCTTTATCAATACTGCGGAACTTTTTGTAAGCCTCGTTGTAGTGTCCAACCGTTGTGCCAAGAGTTACTCCGAGCTTGGACATGTATTGATCGTAGGCCGAGAGATGGCGCGCCAACTCTTCCACCTTACGGCCGATCTCCTTGGCCGACTCTTCGATCTGCAACGCCTTGAGTCCTTGCAAAACGGTTTGTAAATAAGCCAAAAACGAAGTGGGCGAAACAATAATCACTCGCTTGTCTTTGAAAGCATACTCGACTAAATCACGGGTATTAATTTTAATGGCGCCAACTTGAGCCACCAGCAAATCATAATAAATGGCCTCGTGCGGAATGAACATAAAAGCAAAGTCCATGGTCCCCTCTTCGGGTTTGATATATTTAGACGTCTCGTCAATACGATTTTTGAGATCGGATTTAAATAGTTTTTCCAATCGCTCGCGCTCAGCCGGATTAGTTTCTTCTACCAGTCGATTGTAATTCTCAAGCGAAAACTTGGAATCAATCGGAATAATTTTATCGCGTACTCGCACCATGGCATCAACGATCGTACCGTCACGAAAAGCATACTGCATTTGGTAGCTACCGACTGGCAAAACATTTTTCAGTAAAGTTTCCAGATAATATTCCCCTAAAATACCGCGCTGTTTAGGATTTTTCAACATATCTTGAAGTGAGCGCAGCTGTTCGGTAAAGCCAACCACCTGCTTATTAGTCTCGCCAATTTTCGCCATCTCGACCGATACCTCGCGAATCAGTCGTCCTGACTCCGTGGAATGAAGACGAAGTGACTCGTTAACCAGCTTGCTGGAATCCGACAAGCGACTATCAATTAGGCGGCCCAGATCGCTATTGGCCCGCACTAATTCATTGAGTTGGTTCTGGAGAAGGAGCATGGAACCATCGGGCTGATCACCCACCGTTCGCCGTGGCAAACGCCACCACAATAAAACTGCCAAAACCAATAAACCAAAACCCAAGACCAATTCACCCTGACTAATGTTCATAGCGTCGAAAAATTAAATATTTGACCGTCTCAATAATGATGAGATTAACCAAACTAAACAACAAAATCAATGTGATGGTTAAACCACCCAGTGGTTCAACATTGAGAAGTTGGCTAACTGGCTCAACAAACAAGGCAAGGGACAAAAAACCCAAACTCGCCACCAACCCACCGATAAGATAACGATTGGAAACCAAAGAAATGCGCCAAATGGGCCGCGCTAAATCCTTAAGGGCAAAAGCAAAAAAGAGCGAATCAACCGAGAGTAAGGCAAACATGATGGTTCGTACCTGACCAAGAGGTAAGATTGACTGCAAGAAAACATAAATCATCAGTGCCAAAAGGCCAGTAACGGCGGCGATCACCAAAACCAAACGACGAATGGCTGGAGTCAAAATAGTTTGCGCCGACGCTCGTTGTGGTGAACGACGCAATAAATTGCGTCCGGGCTCAAAGGCAAAAGCAATAGCCATAAAACCCTCCTCCACCACATTGGTCCAAAGAATTTGGGTGGGTAAAATCGGCACAGCCAAACCCAAAGTTAAAGCGCCACCGACAATAATAATTTCGCTAAAACCAGTGGAAAGCAAATAGGCCGACATCTTCTTTAAATTATCGAGTAAACGCCGGCCCTCCTCAATGGCCGCCACAATGACGCTGAAACTATCGTTGACCAAAACCAGATCGGCCGCCTCGCGCGCCACGGCCGTGCCCGAGCCAAGGGCGATACCAATATCGGCGTGTCGGAGGGCGGGCGCATCATTGATACCGTCGCCCGTCATGGCCACGATCTCCCCCTGCGCGCGGAATGATTGCAAAATAGCCAGTTTGTCTTCCGGCAACATCCGGCCAAAAACACGGCCGGTTTTAATGAGTGAATGTCGTTCGGTCTCGCTCATTTTTTCGAGCTCATCGCCGGTTAACACCCGTGCACCAACGTCAATAATGCCGGTCTCCTCGGCTACTTTGCGAGCCGTGATGGCGTTATCGCCCGTGACCATCACAATTTTAATACCAGCCGAGCTGGCGGCCTCGATCGCCTCGGTAACATCGGGCCGCAGTGGATCATCGAGAATGATCAAGCCGGCCATCACCAAATCGCTAAGCCAAACATTGGACCCCAACAACCGCGTCCAAGTCACCGACCGGTAAGCCACAGCCACTAAACGTGACCCCCGGGCCGCCGACGCCTCGTAAATAGACTGAAAAAAATGACGATCCGCCGACGACATGGTTTTAGCATGACCAGCCATTAAGTAATGCGTTGAATGCTTAAGAAGTAGTTCGGGCGCGCCGAGGAGACACAAGGTGTTGTTCCCATCGTGGCCAGCCGCTTGCAAAGCCACAGCCAAACGCTGACCGGAGTTAAACGGCAAAAAATCAAGACGATGAGCAGGGTTGAGAAGAATATTGGGATCGAGACCTTGATCAAGCGCGTACAACAGGATCGCCTTCTCTATTGGCCGCCCAACCACAGCTGGTGGATAGGTTTCCTCGGTATTGTTCACAAACGCCTCAATAGTAGCCAAAGCAATGGTGAGAGTTTTTTGCCGATCCTGAATTTGGCCCGAGCGAGTTTCCACCGTCGTCACAGCCATTTTAGCCTGCGTCAACGTGCCAGTTTTATCAGTCAAAATGACTGTCGTATTGCCCAAAGTCTCGGCCGCCAACAAATTTTTAACCAAACCACCACGGCGCAAAATATTTTCCAAACCAATAGCCAAAGTGACTGTTACCGCTACCGGCAAACCAGAAGGAATAGCCGCCACAGCAATGGCAATGGAAGTGAGTAACATCTCTCCCGCCGGCACGCCGCGCCAATAACCTAGAGCAAAAATCACAGCGATCAAACCAAAAATAACTAGGCTAATCCAGCGTGCCAACCGATGAATACCGCGCTGGAAGGGCGTAGCTTCTTCAGTGGCGACGCCGGTGGCTACGGCAATCCGCCCCAACTCGGTACCAATACCAGTAGCGGTCACCAACACTAAACCGCGCCCACCGGTTACCATGGTTCCCGACCAGACCATGTTTGCTTGTTCAGTGAGACGAACATCGCGATGAATAGTCTCAATACTTTTAAACACCGACAACCACTCACCCGTTAGCGCCGCCTCGCTGACCAGCAAATTGTTGGCCTCTATCAATCGCCCATCGGCTGGCACCTGATCCCCCGAAGTAAGCACCACCAGATCACCCACCACCACCTTCTCTATCGGCACCAAACTTTTGGCCCCGCCGCGGATTACCGCGGCATAATTACGACCAGCCGACCAAAGATTATGAAAAGCGCGATGAGCTCGCCACTCCTGCCAAGCGCCCAAACCGGTATTGAGGGTCACCACCGTGGCGATAACAATAGTGTCGGCAAACTCACGTAGCCAGGCCGTTACTGCGCCGGCTAGAATTAAAATAAAAAGCAACGGGCTCTTGAGTTGGCGCCAAATGAATACACCAAGACTAATCCGTTCTGGCGCGGGAAGAGCATTACTACCACTCTTGGTCAAACGTCTCTGCGCTTCGGTTGGTGCTAAGCCAGCTGCCAAATCGGAGCCCAAGCGCATCGCGGCGGCTGCTGGCTCAAACCGATACCACCGCTCCGATTTGACCATATCAAACGTCCAAATTGGCTAATCGTGCGTGAGTCTGGATAAAAATTTTCCTCGGTTCAATCTCATCACCCATCAAGGTCACAAACACCCGATCAGCTTCGGCGGCCTCACCAACAGCCACCTGCTTAAGCGTTCGTTGTTCGGGATCCATGGTTGTTTCCCATAACTGCTCCGGATTCATTTCGCCCAAACCTTTGTAGCGTTGGATAGAGACATCATCGGCGTTCACTCCCCATTTTTTTATTTGCTGATCCTTATCCTGATCAGTGTAGGCGTAAGCCGTATCTTTACCCTTTTTTAGTTTATATAGCGGCGGTTGGGCAATATATAAATAACCACCATCAATTAGCGGACGAAAGTAACGATAAAAAAGCGTCAGTAGCAGGGTACGAATGTGAGCGCCATCAACGTCGGCATCGGTAGCGATAATGATTTTATGATAGCGCAACCGACCAAGGTCAAAACCTTCTCCAATCGAAGTGCCGAGAGCGATGATCAGCGATTTAATCTCTTTAAACGCCAACATTTTGTCGAGCCGCGCGCGCTCGACATTTAAAATTTTTCCCTTCAGCGGCAAGATGGCTTGCGTGCGCCGATCGCGGCCCTGTTTGCCCGAACCACCGGCCGAATCACCCTCAACGATAAACAGTTCGGCTTCGGCGGCATCTTTAGTTTGGCAATCAGCCAACTTGCCAGGCAAGGTCATACCTTCTAATGCTCCCTTGCGCAACACGCTGTCTTTAGCCGCCTTGGCGGCCCGGCGCGCTTCGAGCGCCAATACCACCTTATTCACAACAGACCGTGCGTCATCGGGATTTTCTTCCAAAAACGCGGCTAAAGCGGTAGCAAAAACCGTCTCCACCGCGCCGCGCACTTCCACATTACCCAATTTGGCTTTGGTCTGACCCTCAAATTGCGGGTTGCGCAACTTAACTGCCACCACCGAGGTAATACCCTCACGCACATCATCGCCGGTAAAATTACCAGCCGATTCCTTAAGCAAATTATTTTGTCGACAGTAATCATTGAGTGTGCGGGTCAAGGCAGTACGAAAACCAGTGAGATGGCTCCCGCCCTCGGCAGTGGCAATATTATTGGCAAAACTTAATTCACGCGCGGTAATGTCATCAACGTATTGGAAAGCCACTTCCACCGTCACGTTATCGATCTCTTTCTCGACGTAGAAAACATTACGGTGAATTGGTTTTTCGTGCTGATTATAAAACCGCACCATCGACACCAAACCACCCTCGAAATAGAATGACTCGGACGGCAATTCTAATCTCAATTCCTTGAGATAGATCACACCATCGTCATCGATTTTGCCGTCGTATGCTCGCGCGTCGATTAAACGCACACGCAAACCCTTTACTAGGTAGGCCTGACCGCGGAGATAAGTTAAAATTCTACCCCAATCATAATCAAGCGAAGAAAAAATGGTCTCGTCGGGACGAAAAGTTACAACTGTTCCATGCTGGTCGTCGGGACCAATTTTTTTGACCTTACTCTCAGGCATGCCGCGCCGATACTCCTGCTGATAACGACCACCGTCGCGCCGCACCACCACCTTGAGCCAACGCGCTAAGGCATTAACGACTGAAGCACCGACACCATGCAAGCCGCCAGAAATTTTGTAACCCTCGCCCTCAAACTTACCGCCGGCATGCAAAACCGTCATGACTGTTTCCAAGGCCGAGACTTTTGTTTTGGAATGAATTTCCACCGGGATACCGGCACCGTTGTCGGCCACTCGAACCACATGATCGGGAAGCAGAGCCACCTCGATCTCGTCGCAAGCGCCGCTCATGGCCTCGTCACGCGAGTTATCAAAAATCTCAACCAACAGATGATGCAAGCCATCTGGACCGGTGGAACCAATATACATGCCCGGCCGTTTGCGAACCGGTTCCAGACCTTCTAAAACAACAATTTCTTCCGCGCCGTATTTACGACTTTTTTGATCAGTTTTAGCCATATTTTTGGCCATTTCAATAGCCAAACTTACTTCTTCATTTTAGCACATTTAGTGCCCTAATCAAACCAATAATTTGATGATATCTGAATAAGTGACGGCCAGCATCAACAACAACAGCAAAGCAAAGCCAACTAGGTTAAAGGCATTGGCCAGAGCCGGACGAATAGGCGAACCCTTGATTGCTTCGATCAACAAAAAGAACAAACGGCCGCCATCAAGCGCCGGAAAGGGCAGAAGATTTAAAATCCCCAGATTGATAGAAATTAAGGCGGTAAAACTTAATAGATAAGCCAGACCAAGACCGCTCGCTTCGCCCACCAAGCCGACCAAACCCACCGGCCCAGTGACAGACGACAGCACTTCGGCACCCCGCCAGAGACGAGCAAAAAAATCACCAAAAGCCGAGGTGGTTAAAACCATTAAATTGCCGGTCGTACGCCCACCAGAGGCAATGGCTTGGATTATTGGTAAACGCAAAGTTCCAATCTCATCAATACCCACGCCGATAGCTGGCCGATCATCAATTAGTCCACGCGCTGGATGAATTACAATTTCAACATCTTTTTCTTGACGACGGTAAGTAACCATCACTTCGTCGGGCGCGCCAGCAACGACGGTTTGGAAGGCACCAACCGTTAAGGCGTCCAATTGAGCGGCGTCCGAACGGGCGCCGCGAATTTCGTCGCCGGCCGCCAGGCCAGCTTGGGCGGCCGGCGAATCGGGCAAAACCGAGGTGATCAACAAACGCACATTCTCTAACTTTTGACCCGATTCTAAAGCACCGGCGGCCGTGGGCATACCAACCGTAGCCAACCCCAAACTAATCAATAGCCAAGCTAGTAAAAAATTAAAAAACACACCACCAGCTAAAACCGCAGCCCTTGCCCACTTGGGCTTGTTGATCAAACTCCGCTGGCTATCGGGTCCAGCTAAAGAATCGGTGTCTGGATTCTCACCAAAAATTTTAACAAAACCGCCAAACGGCAACCAATTGAGTGAATAAACTGTTTCGCCCCGCCGGAAGCTAGCCAGACGAGGCGGAAAACCCAAACCAAACTCATCCACGCGAACGCCAAGTTTTTTGGCCACAATAAAATGACCAAATTCGTGCGATAAAATCAACAGAGCCAAAATAACAACAAACAAAATAATGCTCATACTTTAAATTAACCGAGTATTTCTTTTTCTTTGCGTGCCGCTTGGTCATCGAGCACGTGATTAGCCTCATCGATGAGCTTTTGTAAGTCGTTTTTGCCTTTAAACTTCTCATCCTCCGACAAATGCCCATCCGCGGCGGCGGACTGAATATCGTTCCAAACTTTTTCTCGCTCGCGCCGCAGGGCGATGCGCGCCTCTTCGAGTTCTTTTTTAACAATCTTAACCATCGCCTGCCGACGCTCATTGGTTAATTCCGGCACAATAATCCTAAGGCTAGCACCATCCAACACTACCGACACGCCCAAATTAGCGGCCTGGATACTCGAATCAATAACTTTAATCTGCGCTTTATCCCAAGGGGTAATTCGTAATACGCGCTGGTTCTCGAGCGCCACTGAACCAAGGTGATTAACTGGCATATCGCCGCCAGTAGTTTTAATGATCACGCCATCAAGCAATCGCGGTGATACCTGACCCGTGCGCACCGTCTGCAACTGCCGCTGGAAACGCTCTTCGATTTCACGCAATTTAAGTTTGAAAGCAGAAAAGTTATAAGCCATGACGATATTACTATTTTAACACCTTATCGACGGCAGGCAAAGTTAAAGCCAAATGCTCAAAAATAAGTTTAGGTGCAGAACCACTACTTCGTAAATAACTCCGACAAGCAAAAATCTGCCGTGCCGACTGCTCGCTGACCGTGGCCAACGCCAACTCTAAACTATCGAGAAAATCAAACAATCTCTGCTTGTTGCCACTAGACTTCGCTTCCGCCAATAGTGACTCCGTCATAACCAAACGCTTCTCCGGAGCTAAGGACAAAAAATGGTCCGCCACGCCGGTATGCGCACCATCATCCGCCCCGTTCAGTACTACTAATCGTGATAATACCGTGGGTAAGAGTCTGGCCTTTTCCGTCATGATCAGAAAAAAATGCGTTCCCGCCGTTGGTTCTTCGAGCACCTTGAGCAAGGCCTGCTGGGCCTCATGGCTAATAACGTGAATAGACAAAACAAAGAATTGTCGCTCGCCCACTCGCGGTCGACGCGCTTGGCGCTCGGCCAAACGCCGACTATCGTCAATAGTAAAACTATCAAAAAAATCAAGCATAACGTCATCGCCCAAAATTTTTAGTCGCTCAGCAACTTCTTCTGCCAACTCCTCCGGCCGACCGATTAATAAATGGGCATGATGCAAAAAACCCGTGCGCTTAAAATTTTCCAACACCGCCCTCAACCCCATCAATTTTTCCATGCCTATAATCTACCAAAATCTACCAAATCCCACGCTATTGACACAACACGCTGAGGGGGTGTATAATTGATAAAGATGGTCACTGATATTGATCGGCTCACTTCGTTCTGGTGATCACTTTATTTTATTGAGTGACGTTATCAGGAATGGACTGGCCACCACAGTAATTCGTTGTCAAAACATTCTGGAAACATAGTCTCGTTCTCCGCCAACTCGCTCCCTCACGCCCATCCGCCGCGGATGGGCTTTTTTATTGTCCCAATAATTTCCGATCGTGAGTTAGTGGTACATGAAAGTTTAGCGTTTTGGCACGTTTTAGCGCTTGGAGAGAATACTTTTTTTGTAAGTGCCCAAATGCTCGAGAGCCACACCGGTGCCTTTGGCCACACAGTAAAGGGCATCGTCGGCCACGATGGCTTTCACCCCCGTGCGACGGTACACCAATTCGGCCAAGTTGCGGAGTAGGGATGACCCGCCCGACATGATGATACCGTAGTCAATAATGTCGGCCGCGAGCTCCGGTGGTGTGTCTTGAAAAACAGTTTTAATCGCCTTAATTACTTCGCGCAATTCTCCGTCAATCGCCCGCACAATTTCATTGGTGCGAATTTCGGCAAAACGCGGTAAGCCCGACATTAAGTCACGCCCCTTGATGGTATGCACCAATTCTTCCTCAATCGGCACCGCCGAACCAATTTTTATTTTTACCTCCTCGGCCGTTTTGTCGCCGATCGATAAGTTGAAAGTTTTTTTAATATAATCAGTAATGGCTTGATCAATTTTATTGCCCGCGTGCTTAACCGAAGTGGCAGCCACAATGCCGCCAAGTGAGATCACCGCCACATCGGTAGTGCCACCGCCAATATCCACAATCATATGCCCGCGCGCTTCCTGAATCGGCACACCAGCCCCGATGGCCGCCAAAATTGGTTCCTTCACCACATAGGCATTCTTAGCGCCCGCCTTCATGGCCGCCTCGATCACTGCCCGTCGCTCAGTAGACGTCACGCCAGCCGGCACCGAGATCATCACGTCCGGCTTCCATAAATGCACGCGGCCAAGTGCCTTACTGATGTAATACCGGAGCATGGCCTCGGTCACACGGTAATCCGCAATCACCCCGTCCTTCATTGGCCGATAGGCAGTAATGGTGTCGGGCGTTTTGCCGACCATCAACTTGGCTTCCGCCCCCACAGCCACGATACGATTGTTGATGAGCGAAACCGCCACGACGGACGGTTCATTAAGTACGATCCCCTTGCCGGGCACAAAGACCAAGGTATTGGCCGTACCCAAATCGATGCCCAATTGACGCACGAACAGACCCATGGGCACATTCTAGGGTATGACCAAGTTTCTGTCTAATAAACCACGTTCCAAATTAAGTGTTGGGGTTTGATACACTTGCTTATAGCTACCATCAACCTGCTTCTCCTCGACCGTGAAATAATAATCGCCGGGCGGCGTGAGGAAAAAGAGACGACCAAACTGATCCGCTACCACCGAGCGAATTTGCTGATTAACGCCGGGCGCGAAAGCCCGAACGATGGCGAAGGGTAAAGGTAATCCCGTTGCCACGCTAGTAACACTAATTACTGACCGCTTTCGCCGCCACCACCAGCGACCAGCTGGTGTGAGCAAATACAGTATGATTACCGCAATATTGATCCAACTTGGTGCGAACAGTAACCCGCGGAGAGCCAGAATGAGCCCGAAACCATAAATCGCGGCCACTATTCGCTGGCGCCGTTTTTCTTTTTTTGAATGTAAAATAAAAAAACCACGTTTATCTTTAGCAAATTCATTCCAGTCAAATGCCACTGGGTCAAGTGGAATATTCCAGTTTATCACTTCACCAGCCGTATTCTTGAACGTTTGACCATAATAAAGATGATCATACAGTTCATCGCTAGCCCGACTGTTTAATTTCACGGACGGAAATTGGTAGTGGGTTTTGTTAGCTAAAAGTGAGTAAGCACCATCGGGCAAAAAGAAACCATAGCGACCATCGAGGTCGGTGATAGCCGTGTTAACGTCTTGACCATTTTGCCGTACCACAACATAAGCCGGATCAAGTGGACGTTTAGTTACTGAATCATAAACAGTTCCCCAAAACTTACTGCGACGTTTCCAGCCTAAAAAGCGCCACAGGGCATTAAAAAAATGCAAAATAAGTAGATACAAATCGTAAAGCGAACCAATATGACTAAATAAAGAGAAACTCTCGGCCACACCAACCGCTAAGCCCGAAGCTATCACCACCGGCGATACTACCCTGTCAGTCACAACTTGCAATGGTGAAGTAACAACACCAGCGCCGGCCACTAATAATTGTCCCCGTAGTCGTTTGATGCTTTGATTCTGAAAATTAATGATCGAGATGTAAACGGGATAAAGGCCGGGCCGAGCAAAGGGACCGAGTCGAGCCGAATAAACTCCCGTAACCAAATCGCGGCGCAACAAAAAAGAAAAACTGCGCCGCGGATCAGACGGATCGGTAATGGTTACGCCGATAGTTTTTAGCGCCTCGGGTAATTTTTCGCCGCGGATCAAAACGGTTAAATCTTTCTCGCCCTGAATAAAAATTTGTCCACGGTCACTCAAATATTGCGGCCTCTCGCCAGTTTGCAGAAACAAGAAATCGCCTAGCTCCAACCGAGCTAAAACTGGATCATCCACCACGCCCGCGTCTGGTAAAAAGGAAAACGGGTCAGGTACATCAGGAAAGCCATCACCATCGATGTCTTCAATCGGCGGTGGTTCATCATCTTCCTCTTCGGGCGGAACTTCCTCACCAGGAACGGTAACACTGGCTACCGCGCCCGAAGCATACAATCCATTACTGTCTCGGGCAAAAGCGGTGTAAAAATAAGTTTGCCCAGATACTATTGCAGTATCATAAGTTTGTTCATCACTACCATCATAAATAAAGGTACCACTCTGGGGATCGGTGGCCGGCGCGCTGGTGGCGCGCACGATACGCACCGCGGCAAAATTGGCCGCGGTGGGGTTAATCCAATTTAAACGCACGCGCGCGCCGGCCGGTTCATAAGTGGCTGAAAAATTACTGACATTGGCCATTGTCGGCGGATACTGGCAACTACCATCATTTTGAGTGGCAGACGAATTGTAGTTGGTTGCGGCTGGATCAGTGCAACCAAGAACCGCCGCCGGTGGTGGACTAATCGAGCTAGAACAATTACCACCATCACAATTTACTACCAGACTAACGTCAACGCTATCGGTATCAGCCAAAACCACAAACGGCAGCAGTATTAGTCCAACCAATTGCCAACCGAAAAAAAAATTTCTGATCATAATGTCACCACGGTAATGGTAATGGTGGTAGTGTAAGTGCGCGGCTCAAGTTGTTTTTGACTACCAATCTCGGCTCGTAAACGAATCGTGGTGTCGGTACCAGTTGGCTGATTGGCTGCCGTGCTTTGCGCGACTGTTCGCGCCGATTGTGAAAAGCCGTCCCAACAGGTTGAAGCAGAATTTGACGAACCAGCATTACAGCTAGAACCATTGTCTTTATAGCGCTGAACTATGTCGGTGCCCTCCGGCGTAAAACCAAACTTGGCAGCCGTGCTTAGTATCGTCCAATCATAATCTGGCGAACCGCTGTAATCATCAAAAGCGTAAACCCCCGATGCCAGTGGGCCAGAGGAAACAACCGACATGGAGTAGCCGGCGGCATTGTCGGTCACTACCGTCCAGGTGGCTGTACCCGCCGAAGCGCCGCCAGTAATGCCACTAACCGCCGGCGACATGGCAACATCAGCTGGTGCCGACACCGACAGATACGGCGAGACCATCTGTTGATAACCGGCCTTAATTTTATAATTAGTACTGGCGGAGTCTCCAGTGGCTATCTCTCCGGCCGTGTCTTCAATCTTATACAAAGTTGAAGTTGACAATACGCCACCAAAATTGATGCTGTCGCTTTGAAGACGATAACTACTACTTCCAGCCACATAAGCCTCTACTGTTGGCATTAGTGCCAAAGTTAAGATTGCCAACCAAGCAAAATACCACTTGCAGCGGATCATAATTTACTCAATTTTAACACAAAAACCCAGTGGTGTTTAAACACCACTGGGCGGTGCGCAGAGCTGGAGGATGAAGGCTCCGCGCCAATTATCGTCAAACATCTACTGGACTGGGCAAAACCGCCGGTAGGCCGAGTACATGCCTAGCTAAAATTTCAGGTGATTTAGCGCAATCCAAAGCACAACGAAATTCGTTCCTCTCGCCGACAACATTTTGCCAACATTTATCGGTTCGGCGCGGATTCAAGAGAAAAGATTCAACATCGTAACTGGCATCGTCACGAGTTAAATCCAACTCTCGACCGAGGTTAAATTCCGAAAAAGGTATGAGATCTGGTTGATACTCGTTTATGGCCATCGGCAGATCAGGACAATTGTAAATTGCCCAAACAATAATCTCCGGCCGAGAACCATCAATTAGTGCGAAATCAGCCGCATTTACCAAATCAGTTTCCAGAAATCCATGGAGGTTAGCCCCCGAGAAAACGGGGTGAAAAAGACATTTATCCCGACGACTGTTAACCTTATCAACAGCCCCCAGAATAATCGCTCGCCTTTTCCCAAAATCATCGTAACGACTCTCGATGACGGCCAGCAATTCGTGGTCATCGGGAACATTGAGCTCAAGGCGAAAAAGATCTCGCGAATTGACCACCCCGGTCATAATTTTGTAATCCAGCGGTGGCAAGAGCCCGACCCAATGAAGATGCTCGAGATGTTGTCGACCAAAAGATCGCAAACGACGTCGTTGCCAAGTCTCTAGCACTATTCCCACCGGCCGACCGAACCGGAAAGCTCGATCGAGACACTTTTGTTCTCTAATTGTTGGCTCCGACGACCAACCAATTACCGCCGCGTCAGCATTAGACATCCGTGACTCAATCTGATCTTCCTGATCGAGAAAATCTGACTCGTGACCACAACGTTGAATTAAATGTCCAATTTCGCCAAAGAGACCTCTGATCCTGGGCGAATCTGCCATCAACAAAAAAAGCTTGTGCATATAGTCCTCCTGTGCTCCCATGCCAAAGAACAAAGCATCGCGACACTATCCAGTCTCAAAGCATAACAAAATCAGACCAGCTAGGCAATAACGCCACCGCCCCAACATTCGCCGTGGCGATACAAAACCAACGATTGCCCAGACGCCACCGACTCACTTAACTTATTGTTCAATGTGACCAAATATTGTCCCGCATTCAACTCAAGTCGACAGGGCATCAACTTTTGCCGATAGCGCCAGCGACACTGCCAGTGTCCATCGCGGGGTAATGCTCTAATCCAATTCGTGTTTAATAGCTTAACAGACTGAACAATCGAAGACCGTTGCCCAGCAGAAACAGTCAAGGTGTTGGTGACAATATTTTTATTGACAACATAGTGTGGCTGATCGCTGGGAATGTTGAGACTAAAACCATGACGTTCCCCCAAAGTGTAGAAATGGGCCCCGCGATGCTGACCAATAATCTGACCGTCTTCGTCAATCACGGCACCGGATTTAACCGGCAAGTGTTCAGCTAAAAATTTTTTGAAATCTATTTGCCCCACAAAACACAAACCCTGACTGTCTTTTTTCTCCGCCATCGGTAAATGAAAACGACGAGCCATGGTTCGAACCGCGGCTTTGCGATAAGCGCCAATGGGAAACATTGTGCGCATCAAAACACTGATTGGCAGGGTCCACAAAAAATAAGTCTGATCTTTTTGTTGATCTCGAGCCGTTAACAATTTACGACCAACACGACGAGCATAGTGACCGGTGGCAATAAAATCAGCTCCGGACGCAAAAGCTGCTCGGGCAAAAGCGCCAAACTTTATTTCTCGATTACACATGACGTCGGGATTAGGGGTGCGCCCGCGCGCGTACTCGTCCAGCAAATAATCGACCACCAAACTCTTGTACTCGACGGAGAAATCGAGAGTAATTAAAGGTATGTCTAGGCGCGCGGCGGCGCGCCTGGCATCGCGCCGCTCCGCGCGCCAAGAACAACCGTCAGCTGGCTCCCACCCGCGCATAAAAACACCTGTGACATCGTAGCCATCACGTTTTAGTAAGGCCGCGGCCACCGAGCTATCAACCCCACCTGACATAGCTACCCAAATATGACCTTTTTTCTTGCCGTTTACCGCCATTCCTCTTATGCTATACTCGCTTTAAATATTTAACCATGATTATAATCTGGATATACACCCTATGCAGTGTGGTGGCCGTTAGCCTCGTGAGCTTTGTTGGTGTCGTTGGTTTGGCACTTAATCATCGTCGGCTAAATCAAATCGTTTTTGTTTTAGTGGCCCTGGCGACCGGAGCATTGTTCGGTGATGTGGTCCTACACCTTTTGCCAGAAATTTTTGCCGGTGGCAATTTTAATCTACTCTACTCCCTGTTAATCCTCGTGGGTATTGGTCTGTTTTTTAGCCTGGAGAAATTTCTTCATTGGCGACATGTCCACCGGGTCGAAAACTGTGACCATAATCATCCTGAAATTGCGTCCCCCAACCCACTTGGTTATCTGAATCTGGTCTCCGACGGCCTACACAACCTACTCGACGGTTTAGTTATCGGAGCAAGCTTTTTGTCTGGCCCCGCTGTTGGTTTAGCCACCACCATTGCTGTTATTTTGCATGAAATTCCGCAAGAAATCGGCGACTTCGGAATCCTAATCCAAGCGGGTTTTAGCCGCCGCCGGGCATTGTGGTTTAATTTTTTATCCGCGGCACTGGCAATTATTGGAGCCGTGATTGCCCTAACTGCTGGCGCCCCGTCAGAAAAATTGTCTCTGGCTCTGCTAGCGCTTGCCGCTGGTGGTTTTCTTTATATTGCCGGATCCGATCTAGTTCCCGAGTTACACAAAACAACAAACCCCGGCAAATCTCTGATCCAACTTTTAGCCCTCACTCTAGGTGTGAGTCTAATGTTTTTATTAACTTTTATTGAATAACGCCTAGCGCAAATAACGATTTTTATTAGTCTTGTGTTCGGTAAAATTAACAGCAAAATGCGTGCGGCCCTCGTAATCGGCCAGATAATACCAAAACTTGGTCTCGGCTGGTCGTAATGCGGCCACAACCGCGTCTAAACCCGGATTGCTAATTGGCCCTCCCGGCAAACCAGCATAACGATATGTATTGTACGGTGAGTCAGTTTGCAAATCTTTAAGTGTAATATTTAGCGCACTCTTATTTAAGATATATGGGAAAACGGCGTCGACCTGTAATTTCATCCCGTCATCAAAACGTTTCCACAAAATACCAGAAATAGTCTTTCTGGTTTGGCTATCCTTAGCCTCCTCTTCGAGAAGAGAAGCCATGATGACAATCTGTTCTAGCGTCCGTCCCGAATCAGTGATTTCCTGCTGAAGCGGACGTAAACGAGATTCAAAATTGCGGCTCATTATCTTGATCACTCTCTCGGGTGTAATCTGTGGCGAGAAAAAATAAGTGTCGGGAAATAGGTAACCCTCCCGCGCGGTAGCTAAACGCACAAACTCATCGGCGTCAAAAGCCGGCACCGCTCGACTAATAATCTTGGCTACCTCGGCAACCGTCACGCCTTCTGGAATAGTGATTTTGGCTAAATCCAAATCAAATTGACCAGTCGCCATTCGCTTCGCCACTCCATAGGTGCTAGTGCGTTCTGCAAACCAGTAATCACCAGCGATGACTGGTTCGTTAGAACTACGCAAAGCCAAAACCAGACGAAAAAACCAGGGATAACCAATGATTGTTTGCTCGTTCAACAAACTAGCAATCTCGTTTAAATTTGTACCTTCTTCGATAGTTACAATTTGAGGCACACGAAAATCACCGGGAGCATGATTAAACCACCACAAACCGGCAATAATTATCACTATCCCCAGTCCCCACCATTTTTTTTTCACAGGCATCCTCATCATTATACCTAAATTGGCAAATTAATGGGTGGCTCGCCTTTTTTGGATTCAATATGCCCGAGGGTCGGAGTTTTAGCCACAGAACCCGGAAAGTGGTAGATGGTCGCCAGCTCTTCGGCATTAAGAACAAAGGGCTTTGTTTTGCGGTAGGGCGGGTAAAAATAACCGCGGCGCGTGTAAGCATTAAACATTCGCCTCTTGACCAATTCCAATCTCTTGCCTTTATAATCTTGCCATGGGTAATCAAAGCTTGTTCGCAAAACCGGCTTAAAACCATTTAGATGAAGTGAGTTGTATTGACGAAAACTAGTTAGCAAACCAACCGTATTGGCAATACTAAACTTATCCTTGCGCGCTAAATACAAAACACGTATACCCGTATCGTAACCGGCCTTGCTGATACTTCGTTCGAGCGCCGCTACCACGTCCCGCTCACCCGGTGATAAAATCAGCGCACCAAAGTTTTGACCTTCAGCCTTTTGATCGCGCTTCATTTGTTTCTTAATCAGCTCCTTACCCTCGTCCTGCCAACTTCGACTCCCAAACCATGTTCCGGGTTTCGGCAAACGATTTTTGGCTGCCATAATAATTATTTGTAACCAAATTTGTTCGCCAGCACCAACACTACCCAAAAGTTCGAGGGTTGGCGTCATTGGATCAATTTTAAATTCCTCCTTGGGATCCTTTTCCAAACCGTAATCAATGTAAGTTTTAATCGGATAAGCATCCTCTTTGCTTAAACCCAACTCCATACCCCACAACTGCCAATCGGAGCCGGGTAATCCATAGGGCACCGAGGTCACATAATCATCAACCGGCGTTACTTCAACCTCCGGGTACTGGGAATAAATCTGGGCCTCAACCAAATCCTTGAAAAATTTTGGCAAACGAATGTAAAAATGAATGGTTCCTTCGATTGACACCAATTCAAGCGAAAACCATGACCGCACAATGCCTTTAGTTAAACGGGTTAGCGGATTACCCTCATAGGACTGATTAAACACCCCCATCACCACTTCCATGGCGTGTGGCGATTTGCTAATCTCTTTTGGCAATTTAACTTCCAATATCGTCCACGGGGTCCCTAAAATATATTGGGCCTGTTTATAGCGTCGCCACAAAAACTGGAGAAGATAACCAAGAAACACCGGTAGCCATACTACCGACGTAGATTTAATTGTGGCCCACAAGTAGGAAAGAACTACAGCGGGAAGGGCGGCCAAGTCATTCCAAGACATTCCCTCATCATAACGCAAACCGTTTGGAGATTAAAGACTAGTGAAACGTCCCTGTTTGTTTTTTTCAAAAAACTCCGAGTTACGTAAATTAACCAAAATAGTATTCGGCTTAACGTGCCGTTCTTTAAGCACATGATCCAAAACTTCCGTTTCTGTGAGCGGACCATGTTTAGACAAAATCGATTTAATGACATCACGCACGATGCCGCGGGAGTAACCCCACTCTGCCAAAGCATACAGGCCCCGACCCACCAACACAAAACGTTGATCCTTGATCAATTCATTGTGGCAAGTGGCCGGGTTAGCTGACTGTTGGAAATTTCCTTCGATGGCCTTAGCCACTTCAGTAAAGTGGAGTGGCGAACCGTGACGACGCAAAACTAAAAAAGCCAGGTCGCGAATGCCGCGCACCCGTACATTGGGCGAACTGCTCAAACCCCATTCACCCACCGGACTCAAACCGATGGATTTAGACAAACGAAGCCAGCGACGCGCCTGCTCCTGATTCCCTTCGCTCTTTATATCCAGACCCAAATGACCAAGCAGTCGCGCCACAACATCACTTTCGGCCAATAACTGTTCAACACTTAACCCCGCCGCCAATTTTTTTAATCCCTCCTCGATTTTACCGGCATGTTTGGTGTCAACAGTCCAACGATGATGAAAGTGGTCATCTTCTTTAAGCTTTATAAATTGATCCCCGATGATTAAAAAAAATTGTGCCTGATTGCGCTCCACTGGATCATCGTGTAAGTGAGATAAAAAGTCGCTTTCATGCGCCACACCACCGTAGCTGGCAAGCAAAGCGCGCAATTGTTCGAGCTGGGATTGCAACTTGGCAAAAGCTTCCGACTTTCTAATCAACGCCAAAGTCGCCGCCTCAATTTGACGCACACGCTCGCGGGTGATCCCGTAGCTATCACCGATCGCCTCCAAAGTTAAACCTTCCGGTTGCTCTAAACCATAACGCTTTTTAATGATGTCCTGCGCTCGCGTCGGCAAAAAACCAATCAAACGCTTGATCGCCCCCTTGGAATCAAAATTGTGCTTGTTTGTAGCCATGTTTCTTATAATATTTTTACTCTCTATACTTCTATCATATGGCCGGCAAAGAGTCAAATAAAAAAAGAAGACCAGTCGCCCGGGGTGGGACAACTGGCCTTTGACGCAGGCCTACAGTGCATAGGCCTGTTTGGGGTCATGTTGAAAGTTTGTCGTGCAAGTGATCAATTACTACCTGCAACTTCTCGGGAGTCTCGTAACTGCCGTCATTAATCTGCCGCCTAATCTGCACATGCCGAGTCGCTTCAGATATGGCACGCTTGACTGCCAAACGCTCTCCAGATTTTTTGGAATTATGTTTGGCCTGACCCATTTTACTTCTGGCTCTCATTACTGTCTCCTTAAAGTATGGTGGGAACAATACCGGGTGTTAATGCTAATGCATAGCTGGCTAATTGTCAACAACTAGGTTGATCAACCGGTTAGGAACAAAAATTGTTTTTTTGATCGCGCGCTGATCAACCCATTTTTTAATCTCCGATTGAGTGAGAGCTTCAGCTTTGACCGCCTCTTCGCTCGATCCCGCAAACATCTCCAATACACTCCGTTTTTTGCCGTTAACTTGTATAACGATGGTGACCAATTTTTTATGCTGGTTCGCCACGGCGAACACACTCGGCCACGGCGCGGCGTGAACCGATCCTCGACCTTTAGTAATTTGCCACAGCTCTTCAGTAATATGTGGCGCGAAAGGCGACAAGAGTTTTAACAGAATTTGATAATCAGAGCGAGGCACTGAACCAGAGCGCTCAAACTGATGGGCCAAAATCATTAGTTGACTAACAGCCGTATTAAATTTCATCGCCTCAATATCAGCACTGACTTTAATTATCGTCGCATTCGTGATCGGCAGTAAGTTAGTAGCAGAGGAAATTTGCCCAGCCAAGCGCCAGACTCGTTCCAAAAAACGCTTAGTCCCCACCAAACCATCAGGTTGCCAAGCCACCGTCTGGTCAAATGGCCCCATAAACATTTCGTACAGCCGCAAAGCGTCCGCGCCAAAAGTTTTAACCAATTCATCGGGATTGATCACGTTGCCCCGTGATTTGGACATCTTTTGCCCATCGGGCGCCAACACAAACCCATGCGAAGTTCTTTTTTGATACGGTTCAAGTTCGGGAGCAATTTTGTGATCGTATAAAAACTTATGCCAAAAACGCGAGTACAAGAGGTGTAGAGTAGTATGTTCGGTCCCACCGTTGTACCAATCTACCGGCAACCAATATTTAAGTTTGGCGGGCGCCGCTGGGGCGTGGCGCCCGCGCGGATCAGCGTAACGCAGGTAGTACCACGATGAGCCGGCCCAGTTGGGCATGGTGTCGGTCTCGCGCCGAGCCCACTCACTACACTTCGGGCACCGCACCTTGATCCAACTGGCGATGGCCGCCAGTGGTGACTCGCCGCTCTCGGTCGGCGCATATTTTTTTATCAACGGCAATTTAACCGGCAAATCTTTTTCTGGCACCGGTACCCAACCGCAGTGTGGGCAATTGATCATCGGAATCGGTTCGCCCCAATAACGCTGGCGAGAAAATACCCAGTCGCGCAATTTGTAAGTCACCCGCTTCTCGCCCAGTTGACCCAACGACCGAGACTGATCGATTGGTTTAATGGCCAAACCGTGAGCCGTGGCAAATTCACGATCCCGCTCATCGGCGACCGGCACACCCATAATCGCGCCGGTGCCGGCATCGCCTAGTACGTAACTGGCAACCCAAACTGGCACTGACTCCCCCGTCACCGGATTCACCGCCTCAAGACCGGTGGCCAAACCATGCTTAGTTTGCTCACCGGCGTCAGGACGACGCGCTAACTCATTGTTGATAAACTTTTTAACATCAGGACTGGCCGTCCAGCCCGTCTCCAACCACTGCCGAGCCATGGCCGGCGCCACGGCCACAAAGGTTACGCCAGTAATCGTGTCGGGCCGAGTGGTAAAAATTTCAATAGTTTTGTTTAATCCCTTCAGTTCAAATTTAATGACCACACCCTCCTTACGCCCAATCCAATTACGCTGTTGGGTTTTGATCGAGGCTGGATAATCCACTAAATCCAAATCGCGATCCAAACGATCGGCATACTTGGTGATGGCCAGTAGCCATTGCTCCTTGGTACGCACTTCTGTTAGTCCACTGCAACGCTCGCATCGTCCGCCCACCGCTTCCTCATTGGCCAAACCGATGCGACAGCTTGGGCACCAATTGATTGGCATCCTGGCTTTGTAAGCCAGACCGTGCTTGTAAAACTGCAAAAAGATCCACTGCGTCCAGCGATAATAATTGGGATCGGTGGTGTTGATCTCGCGATTCCAATCAAAAGAAAAACCGAGTGACTGCAACTGCTGACGAAAGCGGGCGGTGTTGCGCTTGGTTACAATCGCCGGTTGCTGGCCAGTTTTAATAGCGTAATTCTCGGTCGGCAAACCGAAAGCGTCCCAACCAATGGGATACAAAACGTTATAGCCCTCGGCGCGGCGTTTGCGGGCAATAATATCCATGGCCGTGTTACTGCGAATATGACCAACGTGCAAACCATCGCCGGAGGGATACGGAAACTCGATCAGAGCATAAAACTTTTTACGCTTACCGGCCGCGGCGGCACGCCCAGCGCCCGTCTGCGACCACTTTTTTTGCCACTTCCGCTCCACCGCCAAATGATTGTACTTCTTCATCACGGCGATTATACCTCATTTTCCCCGCCTCTTTCGACTTGACAGTACTAATTTGAGGGTGTATAATTAAGAGAGGTAACGCTCCATTGTTTGAGGAGTTAGTGAAGCTTCAGCAGGCTTTCTATAAAACCAGAAACACCGATAAATCCATTGTTTCTCGTGATTTTATAAATTCTGATATAAGGTGCCCCGAACAAGAGATTATTATAACCATATTTTCCGACCGTGATTACATGGAAGGGATGTATAGCAAATTGCTGTATATTAAGGAATTAACTATGGTGCCCTAACTTTCCAGAAACGGATCTCTTGGTTTAGAACAAGAATCAAAGAGTCTAAACGCTTCATGTGCTAATGTAAAAAGTGACAAACTAGCATCGAGGCGGTTTCTACTCGTAGGGAGCGGATTGTGTAAAATAGTATTTCTATAATACCCAATTACGCCTTGCAAAAAATTTCTTGCACTATCGGTACTTTCTTCCTGTGGTGAAATTAACTTAGCATTCTTGAACGCTTTTCCAATCATAGAAACAGTGGCTTCAGTTGGTTTTGCCTCGATGTGTACACGAATCTTTGAGTCTAGCGTCGCGAAAATAGTTTTAAGCGCCGCGTCCAAGTCACCACTCAAAACAATTTCCGTTACACGGCTAACCTCTGGATGTAAACTATCCAAGTATTCAATTAAAAATAACTGCTTTTTGTATTCTTCCACCTTTGTTAATTCTCTGGGTATGTCCTTTTTTGTAATATCAAACCAATCATGCGCCTCATTAAACGAAAGATGTCTGATTAGATTGCTATCAATTGAAAACCCAGGAGGTGCATTTCTTTTTATTTCATCCCAATAAGAATGCATCATTTCGTTTTCTTTTGGATACGCATCGTTCATCCCAATCTCAGGCTCTAAAAACTGGCTCCCCGTTTCAGGGTCTTCCTCAAACATTTTTTCATCAATAAAAGCAGAAACTTCCTGCATTTCAAGGAGTTTTTCTTTTACGAAATCAATTTTAGTTTTTGCCTCTACAATATTTATAATTGAGACTGTTTCAATTTTCGCCAATCATAGAAATCAACCTTGCCGGTCTCGCTGACAAGAAACACATACAGGTTGAGCTTGTCCGCAACATTAGATGGCAAACGCCTTAGCACTAAATCACAAAACGAAGAAGGGAAACCAACGCCGTATTTGTAGCCGTATTTATACCCACGCTTTCCATCACTTTTCATCCGCGTGATGATTTGTCCAAGCGCTAAATTAAAACAGACCTCGCGGTGAGAGCGAGGATACTTTGCTGTTTTGGAGGCATCACCCTTGCATTCAATGAGCCAGTAACGAGAAAACTTGTTGTTTCTTACTTTAATATCTACGCCGTGTTCATCAACACCCTTGCTACGCAGGTTTCTACTCCATCCTTTGTGAAAGAGATGCTCGATGATATTGTTTTGGACAAACTTTTCAGTAAGTAACTTCATAAAATTATCTGCCAGCGAAGGCGTAAACCCTCTCCTTGAGCGAGTGTACAAATCCGTACAGACCTTCTGGATACTTCGACTGTATCTCCTCCTTCTTGGCGTTCATATTCGGCAGTAGGAACGCTTGAGCCGAGAGATTCTCCTCTCCGTTGTTTTTGTATTTTTCCATAATTTCACGGATAGCTTCGCCAATTTCCTTGCCGTATTGGTCTATATTCTGGGCATTCTGGCGCATAAAGTGCTTTACACGGTCTTCACGGGTCAAAAGAGGGGCATCAAAGGCGATATGCGCTATCACATCAAAAGAATCACTATCCTCAAGGTTTTCTATGGATTTAATAAGCCCTATATTTACTTTCTTTGACTCTAGGTCGGCAATGAACCTATCGCGCTTTTCGGGATTGAGCCAAATCTCACGCAGTTCATCCGATGAGTGAACAGCGTGTTCTATTTTATCCCTCGAGTATTTACGGTACTCGGCATATGATAATTTGATGCCGTCAAACTCAACTTCAACTTCTTCATCGATCGTAACGACGATGCCCTTTACTGTAATTTTCTTTGAGGCAGTCTTCCACGGCTTGAGTCGAAATTCGTAAGGTGGCTCATCTTCAGCGGAATGTGGCGGATATTTTTTGCCTAACCGTTTGTAGTCGGGATACTCAATACTTACGTTCACCCTGTCATTCGATGGTAAGCCAAAGAGCTTGAACGCACCGTTTGCGTCTGTTTTGCCGAGTTTCTCCCAGCGTCCCATCTTTGCTTTCACAACAGCATTTTCTATTGGTTCCCCCCTCTTGTTATCAATAACTATCCCCATCAGCAGCTTATCGAACGGAGGGATTACCTCTTCTGGCGGCACAGGTGGCTCTGGTGGAACGATTGAAATATCCCACTCATCAATAAGACGAGTGGCATTTGTAAAATCAATGATTCTGAAAAATCCTTTGCCTTCAAAAAGGCGTGAACCGCGTCCAATTATTTGTTTGAAAAGCACGCGCGATGCAATGGGACGCATAAAAACGATATTCTCAACATGTGGAATATCTACACCAGTTGAAAGTAAGTCAACAGTCGTTGCTATCACTGGCATCACTCTTTCTTTGTCGCGGAAAATTGAGAGGTCGTCTTTATCTTCCGATACAATACGAGTGGCATACTCCTCTTTGCCTTTTAGGGCATTGAGCTTGTCTTTTACTGCTTGTGCATGTGCCATATCAACACAGAAAATAATGGTTTTCCCGTATTGATTTGTTTTATCCAATATCTCGACAACTTTTTGCGCGAGCAGGTCAATCTGTTCAGGAATGGTAACTGCCTTCTCATATTCAGATGGCTCGTAAAAATCTTTTACATCCTCTGGCACGATTTCATCATCGTAAATAACTTCTTCCGCGTCGGCTACACTCAAACCCTCACGATAAAGATTCGTTGTGACCTTGTATATTTTGTAAGGTACCAGATAGCCGTCCTCGATTGCTTGTCCGAGGGAGTATTCAAATACTGGCTCACCAAAGTATTCGTACACATCAATGTTGTCTTCGCGCTTTGGTGTAGCGGTCATGCCGAGATGCTGTGCGGTATGAAAATGGTCGAGAACGATGCCCCAATCCCCGAAGCGTGAACGGTGGCACTCATCAATCACAATGAGGTCGAAGAAATCCGCAGGTATCTGTTTGTAAAGTTCATTTGTGAACAAGGTTTGATAAGTGGCAAAATACATATCGCGATTCTTATTGAAATCGCCACCCTCTATCTTGCACCGCGACTCCCCAAATGCCTCAAACTCCGCATATGCTTGGTCTTTCAGAATGATGCGGTCTGTTAGAAACAAAACGCGGTGCATCTTCTTTGACTTTAATAACTTCCAAATGATTTGAAAGGCGGTATAGGTTTTTCCTGTTCCAGTCGCCATCGTGAGGAGTGTTGCGTGTTTATCCAAAGAGATATTCTCAATGGTCTTTTTTATTGCAGTTTCTTGATACGCCCGTGGTCGCTTTGAACCAGTAAGGTATAGAGGATATGAAAGTGCATCAAGATTTTGCGCTCCGAGACCTTTCCATTCCACATAGGCTTTATGCATCTTCTCTGGAGAAAGATAGCTTGGAACTTCTTCCGTCTTGAGAGTTCGGCGGTCATGTAGGTAAGTTGTTTTGCCATTCGAGATATAAGCAAAAGGAATATCAAGGCGCTTGGCATAATCCTGTGCTTGGCTCAAGTGCTTCATTGGGTCTTCGTCTTCTGCCTTCGCTTCAAGAACTGCAAGAATTATGTTTTGATAGATAAGAACATAGTCGGCGAACTTTGCTGTTGGAAGGCGTTTGAAATCTTCACCCTCTACACGAAAACGGTCATCAGCAATAGGATAATTTCGCAAGAGATATTCTTCGTCCCATCCGTCCTTGTGTATTTGTGGGTCTATTATTTTGACCCGTGTATCATCTTCAGAGTAAGGCATGGTGTTTATTTTAGTAGCCGAGTATCCCAGCCATTACTCTTGATAAAGGCGATAGTTTTTGAAATTTCTGCACCCGTAAATCTTCCAGGTTTCCAATTCTCTAACTTCGTTTTTATAGTGCTTTCATCGGACGACCCCTCGTCTTCGATTATTTTGCAGATAGTGGCAAGGCGTTCAATTGAAGGACTATCGCTGGCGGCGTAGTACGGCATCATTTTATCCAGATAATCATTCACCCTTCTTGCTAATGCAGAGTTAGAGTATTTCAAAATCTTTTCGGCATTTTTACCGAGAGCAAGAACCTTCATTTCACCAATTCCACGCGTACTAAAGAATTGGTTCCTCGGAGACAGACCCGCGGTTACAGCTTTTTTTACAGCCGTATCGTAGGGTCCAAAGTTTTGTGCAGTAAAGTGAATACTCAACGGAATTTTATAAACCGCTTGAGCTATATAAAGGATTTTTGCAATTATCATTTCACCGCGTTCTATGCGCTTTAGTATGTGTGCGATTGCCTGTTGAATATTGAATATGCTCGGTACAGCAACTTGAATCAAAGCTGATGATTTCAATGAAGATAAGTACACCTCTTGCTTCTCGACGAGAGAGGATATTTTTTGAGAGTATGAAAACACCTTATCTAGTTCCTTTGCCACACGTTGCTGTTCACCAGAATCAGGTTTACCTGCCTTGAATGGAAGTAGTATTTCGATACTTTCTAATTTTTCTTTTGAAATTTCATCGAAAACAGAACCCTTACCCAATGCTTTCATGTCGTCCACTGCTGATAAAATTGAATAATAAAGATACTCTGGCAGTATTTGCGGTAATAGAGGAACTATTGCTTTACAACCTTGGTTGAAGCACATTTCAGTATCTGCAATGGCAACATAACCTATTGGGGCACGAGTAGAAATTATTATGGAACCCGCAGGAACAGGTGAGGCAGAAGAGTTTTCCAGCCCCTGCTTTGATATTTTTCTTTCAGAGTCGTATATTCTCTTGTCTTTTACTGTGAAGCCGAGGTCTTTTGGTGTAACCCAAATGATATCTCCGTCCCAATACTCTGTGATGCCTGTTTTTGGCGTTGAGCCTGTCTCAACTTTGAAGTAGTTCTTATCTCCGAGTTTTATGGAAGCAAATTTACTTTTGCCGTCTTTAGTGTTTATTGATTGTTTGAGAGATAGAAGTGCCGAATTTATTTCTTTTTGGTTACGTTGGACTTCTCCAAAAATCTCGTTAGGCGGAAGTAGACCGTCGTTATTTTTGCTTATAGGGTTTTTGGGAGAAATATCGTATCCGCGCTCTCGAATAACCTCAATAGGGACAGTCCAAGAGTTTTCAGACACTTCTCTTGTTTTTCTCTTTTCGAAAATCTCTAGTAAATCCTCATCTTTGATAATTTTCTTCTTTGTAAATTTTCCCTTTACTTCGCCATACCATATTTCTTTAGTTGGACCCGTTTTATCGAAAAAAATGAGGTTGGTTTTTACTCCTGCACCCATCTGTGCAAATGCGCCCTGTGGGAGTGAAATAATGGTGTGTACATTGAACTTTGAGAGAAGCTCTTCTCGGATGCGAATCATAGCTCCACCACCCAAAAGGATATTGCCTTCAGGAAGAATGACACCACAACGACCACCATTTTTGAGTCGCTTCATTATGTATTGGAGTGCAAGACCTTCGGTGACTCCAACTTCGATTGGATAATTACTCTGAACGGTTTTTGATTCTTCTGCGCCAAAAGGAGGATTCGTCAAAATTACATCCATTTTGGAACTTTCTGATATGCTATGAACATCCTCCATGAACGTGTTCGCCCGCATGATATTTGGTACGAGAATGTGATGCAGAATGAGATTCATTGTGCCGATAAGGAACGGCAACGGCTTCTTTTCCTGACCATAAAATGTTTTTGTCTGAAGCGTACGCCATGCACGAACATCCTTTGCTGATTTTTCGTAGAGATGGTTGTAGCTCTCCACAAGAAAGCCGCCCGAACCAACGAATGGGTCAAAAATTGTTCCCCCCAACTTTGGGTCGACGATATTTACCATCAAGCGAATAATTGGACGTGGAGTGTAAAACTCTCCCGACCAGCCACCTTCGCTTCCCATCGCCTGTAAGATTTCTTCGTAAACTTGGGAAAGTAAATGAGTGTCTTGGAAGTGATGTTTCTCAATCTTGTCCAAAATCTCTACTACATCAAGCAAGTTGTGGGGTGAGCGAATACGGTTACCTTGTAATTCGCGAAATATCTCACCGATTTTGTCTTTTTCTCTTGTACCCCTGAGTGACTTGAGATGTGGAAATAATTTCTGATTTATGAAATGGATGAGCTCGTCTTTGTCTTTCCAATCTTTTTTTGCCCAAGAAGACCACCGATATTCCGCGTCAACTACTGGTTTGTATTTTCTTCCCTCAGCTTCTTCGAGTTCCTTAAGTTGATCTTCAACTCCTTCGAACACCTTCAAGAAAAGAAGCCACGAAAATTGCTCAATGTAGTCCTTTGCTCCGACGCCATCATCACGACGCAATATGTCGCAGACACGCTTGATGTCTGATTTCGTTAAAGAGTCTTTTGTGCCCGCCTTTCCCATGTAGTTGAAACCATAACACAGATGGGCTTAGATTTCCAGTTAAAATTAGGCGTACTTGGCTCGTTCTTTATCCATATCAATAACATGAACAGGAAGTGATATACCACCCTTAGGGTAAGAATCGCAAATCTTGAAAATAAGATCAGCCGCTCTCAATCTAGTATTCGGATCGCAATTCTTGTCCAACAACACACTCGCCACCACTTTTTTGGCATTATCTTCGTTGAATCCATAATCGTGTAAAACTTTTTGCACGCCGATTGATTGGATCACTCGTTTTGGATAATTAACGCTACTTGGTCTATACCCTGCATTTTCCAGCATTTCACCGGCATTAAGTAGCTTACCGAATGTTGAGTTTTTGATAATCACTTCGGCTAATCTTTTTTGTCTGATTGTCGCCATAGAATTATTTATCGTGATTATATAATACTCTCCCTGATTCATAAAAAACCCGACTTAGTACTACCTCGTATACTCCTCGTTACGAGGTGGAAGTGTTCAACCCAATACTTTGCATTAAAGCCAAAACAACGCTTGTGTAACGAGAAGTTAAAGCGGTTATACGCGAGATACGAGGAGTAATGAGATCGGCTTATTTACTGATTAAGCGGTACTGATGGTTTTGAGACCCCCTTTTGCTCAATGATATAGATGATTCTTTCTACCACCTCGGTTGGCGTGGAGGAAGCTTTAACAATATAACCATCAATACCCAATTTTATACCCATCTCGATGTCTTCTTTCTGCCCAAGAGAGGAAAGAATAATGATTGCCATTTGGTGCTGGTAGCCCTTGTCGCGCAAGGATTGAATTAGTTGGAAGCCATCCATTGTTGGCATTATAATATTGGTAACCACGGCGACAGGCATCAGGCCACCCGCAAGCTTGCCCAGGGCTTCTTGGCCGGTGGTGACGGTAACTACCTCAAAACCACGATCGGCAAATTTAGTTGAATACATGTCAAGCAAGAATCTGTCGTCGTCCACCAGTAAGATTTTATTTTTATTCATAGGTTTATGACTGTTAACATTTTTAATACTTTACATTTAATTCGTCTAGAAATTCTTTAGCTAAACTAACAGGCAAAATCCAGTTATATCCTTGCGATTCAGTAGCTCCAAAAGTCGCAACGCCAATCACTTCCCCCCTCTCATTCATGGCGGGACCGCCACTGTTTCCTCCAGCAATTGCGGCATCAATTTGAATTACATTATAATTTCCAGTCTCAGATTTTTTTATAGCACTCACAATACCCGAGGTTAGAGTCGGTTTTGTTACACTATCACCTGAATTATTTAAATCCGCGATGGTTGGATACCCCAAAACATACACCCTATCACCCGTCCTGACTTTGTTAGAGTCGCCCAATTTAACCGTTGGTAGATTTTCTGGTCTATCGATTTTAATAATTGCTAAATCTTTACCGAAATTAGGGTAAGGCTCTCCCATTTTCTTAATTCCAGAATCTCTTACTACATGGAAACCCTTATCAATAAACTCGTCGAAGGTCCCTTGTTTTTGATTCGGATCAAAAACAGCTATCTGATAAGTTAAATCGTTAACCTGAGCATATTTACCATATATATCGAGAATCTGTGCAACCAGATCAGCGATAATGTTCTCATTAACATTCGGTGCGGCCTCTTTTAATCCCTCCCAATACTTGTAAGCAAATTTAGTTGCGAATTCCTTAAAAATATAGGAGTCTACTGTGTCGGTGGAAAGATCAACCACATGGGCGTTCGTAACGATATAACCTCGAGGGTCAACGATAAAACCGGTCCCGAGCCATATTGTAGTGGTCTGTTCTCTCACAGTTTTATCTGTGGTTATTATTTTTTTTGTTTTCCGATCAAGATCAATTTCTGGAACAATAACTGTTCCTCCAAACCTAACTCCAATCCTGACTACCGCTGGACTAACTCCACTAAAAATTTGATCACCAGTTTTTACTCGTGAGTTGAATATTGAAAAAGAAAAAAACACAACTCCTATCACTACGGCAAGCAACAGCAGTTGTTTATAAAATTTCCTAACTCCAAGTACCCCCGTTTTTCTTTGCGGAATGTTTTCGGTAGATGTGATTGATGATTCATCTTGACTAACTATTTCCTTGCCACATTTGTCACAAAACTTCTCACCCCCTACTACTGGATCGCCACAATTTTTGCAAAACATATTTTCCATAATTTTTATGCTAAGTTCTTAACCAATTCTTTTAAACCATTTTTACCTTCGTAAAAATCAACTCCCCACAGCGCCCGATCAGTGTCTCTCAAAGATAGCCCTTCTTCTTCAGCAATCTTATGGCAAGCCTTTGAATATTTTAAATAGGATAAGATGGATGTGGTTGGTTTACCTTTAAAATCCTTGTTCTTCTTTGTAAGACTTTCTTTTGTTCGATAATCTGCGATGGTAAAAATCTTAGGATAACAAACAGCGAGAATTGCCGAAGCAATTGGAATACCGATACCTTGAATGGCTTCAAGAATTCCCACTTTCTTTTTATCGTCATTTTCTTTGTTGACCTCGCTTGTTAACTGTCTAATGGTTTTGCCGTTCTTCTTTATCCCTTTTAAAACTCTGGTCTTGGCACGATTTGATTTCCAGATGACAATAGCAAAAAACTCTTTAGTGGTAAGGAAACCTTTCTTTCGAAAATTAGCTGACACCTCGTTAAACAAGTAATCTTCTAAAGAATAATACTTGAGATAATTTTTAAGATTTTCCATACAAAAAGCCCACCACGGGTAGTGGCTTGCGCCACTCATACCGGTTTCCCGATATGGCAGGTAATGCAACCCCATGATGGGTTTTTTATGCATTACCTGACTTTCGATGCCATGCCCAAGCTGAAGCTCGAGTTTAGGCACCACTTATTCAATTGTCACCTAGATCATACCGCCGATTTGACGGTAGTTCAATACGGAGATAGCTTGTAATCAACCAGTTTTAGTTTTTTGCTATATATAGGAGGTAAAAACTGGAAACTAGCTATTATGTCCCCAGAAAAAAAATTTGAGCAAAACACATGGCTCACTCTCGAGAAGACGAGGGAGAAGCTCCTTTATCTTAAAGAGGGATCTGTAATAATCAGATACTCACTTTATTGCTCTGATAACGATAGTCCAATTGCAAACGAGTCTTTGATACTACAAAACATGGAAAGGCTTGGACTGATAAAAATCTTACCCTCGCCACCCATGGAATATGACATATTGAAAACAGGTACTACTATTGATGGAAAAGGTTTTGCGACCGTTAGCCTTCGATCCACACACGATTATGATTACATTGAAGTTCAGCGGCCGGCATTCGATGAGTTTTATGTTTCTCAACAAAAGAAAAAATCTGTCTTGATGTTAAATAAAACACCAAATAGTAAAAATGCTGATAAGATTATTTTTCACTATGACCGTGGAACGAACGAGCTATCTACACTGCTAGTTGAAAAACCGTATACCCTAAAGGATGGGACAAAGCGTAAAATTATCGAGAAACTTATTGATTGGTCGGGTGGTTTTACCGCAAAAGAACTTGGCCAAGAAATAAATAAATCGCCCGCGTATGTTTCTAAAGAAATTGGGGAGTTGAAAAATATGATTGAGAAACATTTCAAAGTAAGCGGATCAGCTTTTTTGCCCAATTCAACTGGCGGTGGCTATAAATTAGGAAGAGGAATAAAACTTCTCTCTAAATAGCACACCAACCTACTCCCTCCTGTTTATATCCCCATCAAAACGGCTCTGCAGAGTCGTTTTTTAGGTATTAGTTGGATAGTTGTCGGGTAGTGCAAGGGTACGGCTTGTTTTGTTGTAATGACTTCATGTCTAGCCAGACAAAAGCACCAAGCGATAAGGGTCGAACTTTGGAGGAAGGCGCGTGGAGATTAGCGGAAATCTTGATCGCTCTCCTAGATGAAGCTGTGGTTGCCAAGGAAAAGTTAAAAACGGATTCGATTATAAATCTTAAGAAAAATAAATCATGAATGACGATGCTGTGGAATTGAGATCGCGAGAGTTAAAAATGGAGGGAATACATGTCACCACTATTGCGGAACTTCTGGCGACAAATTTTGGGGAAGATTCATGGCTAGTGGAGAAATTGATACCCGAACAATCCATAACTGCCATCGCAGGTATTCCGGGAAGTTTCAAGACTTGGATAACGCTAGAAATCGCCAGGAGTGTGGCTTCGGGGAAACCGTTTTTAGGTAACTTTGCCACCACCCAAGGTCCGGTGCTTTTGGTCGACAAGGAGTGCCACTATAAACACATTCAAAAACGTTTAAAATTGCTCGGTATGGAAAAGACTCTGCCAATTTGTTACCACAACCCATACGAGTTAGACCTTTTTGTTGATGACGATAAACACTTCGAATTATTGCTGAGAGAAATCGAACATCTTGGCGCACGAGTCGTGATTTTCGATTCATTGACCCGCATTCACCGCGGTGACGAAAACGAGTCGAAAAGCATTGCCAAACTAATGAACCGATTTAAACGGATTACAGATATCGGCGTATCAGTCATCTTTGTACATCATCACCGGAAAGAAAGTTATCCTTCTCAAAACAGCCCCAACAGTCTTCGTGGTTCTTCCGACATTTTGGCAGGAATTGATTGTTTGTTGACGCTCGTGAAAGAAAAAGGGAGGGACGACCGCATCATTGTTGAACAAGGCAAACTTAGGCAGGGCGAGGCGGTAAAGCCGTTTGCAATAAATGCTTTATTTGAAAAAGACGGCGATATTACCAGGTCTGTCTCATTCAGCTATGGTGGAGAACATGATCCGAGTAAAACAAAAAGCGACGAAGCGACCGGAATTATTTTAGAATTTCTTGAGCAGAAAGGTGACGAAACGGAGGGGTCAGTCATAGTGAAGGTTTTGGAGGAAGAAAACTATAGCAAAGGGACAACGATTCGTGCTCTTAAACAGCTGGAGGAAGAAGACAAAATAGGGAAACGAAATGGCGACAACGGTAGGCATATCTATTGGCTTAAAAAATAGCCCCGGTGTGAATAACTTACGGTTGCCGATACGGGTGATTGTAACTTAATATCAAAACAAACTATGACTGAAAATAAAATTGCGGCAATCTATTGTCGCGTAAGTTCTGAGGATCAGAAAATACACGGACTTTCCATCGAATCGCAAGAGACTAATTGTGTGCGAGAGGCGACCAAGGATGGCTACTCTGTTTTTGGTGTTATCAAGGACGAGGGTAAAAGTGGTGGCACTCTGAAACGGTCAGGTATTCAAGAAGTGGTTAAACTTACGCTAGAGAAAAAGATTCAAGCGATCTATGTCGTACACAGCGACCGATTAGCCCGAAATGTTGCTGATCATATTAGTTTAAGAAATCTTTTTAGAAAGAACGGCGTGGTTCTTAGATGTATCCAGCAACCAATTTCCGATAACTCCGCCACTTCGATCATGATGGACACGATGGTCGCGTCGTTCAACGAATTTCAGAGGAATATCACCTCGGAAAAGGTAATAATGACGATGTCGGAGAAAGCCAGAGCTGGATATTATCCCTGTCAAGCACCACTTGGCTATCGAAATTCATTAAACCCGCAATCTGCAGAGCGAGTAGGAATAAAAAACATCGTGATTGATCCTGGTCTATTTTCTCTAGTTAAAAAATCGTTTCAGCTTTATGCAACTGGTAATTATAATGTTTTTGATCTAAATGACATCATGTACGAACGAGGCTTGCGGACAAAACGTGGTGGAAAATTGGCAGATAGTCGGATGTATGAGATGTTGCGCAATCGTTTCTACATAGGTGAATTGCATTGGGGCGAAGTTCACCTTAAGAGGGGAAGACACGAACCGATCGTGGATGAAGAGTTATTCAATTGTGTTCAAAAATTGATGACAGCAAAAAACAACCACGCTTGTCGCAGACGAAAATTTTCTTGGCTTTTGTCTGGCTTTATCCGTTGCTACAAGCACGAATGTCGCTACACGGCCGAGTGGCATCTCAACAAGAAAAAGGCTTATTATCACTGCACCAATCGATCTGGCTGTGGTAAATACATAGAACAAAATAAGCTAGAAGACATGGTGTCAGAGAAATTTAAACAGATTGAATTTAGTCAAGAGTTCATTGATCTAGTAATTACCAAAGCTAGGGCGATATTTCACGACAGGAGACAGGATTATGATCGTAAGAAGCGAGAATGTATAAACCAGCGCACCGCTTTTGAAGCCAAGAGGAAGACTGCCGAAGACAAACTCTTTGCTGGTGTTATTACCGATGATGATTTCACTCGCGTACGACAAGAAATTACCAAAGAAATAGAAAGTGTGGATTTTCGACTGGCTGAATTGGAAAAAGGGCGAAATGTAAATGTTGATATTGCTCAAGAGGTTTTGAGTCTAACAAGAAATATCTACGATGCTTATCAAAAAGCGTCTACCAACCTTAAGAGACATTACCTCGGATTTTTCTGGGATCGGTTTGAAGTTACCGATGGACTTATAATTAAATCTGTTTTGGCTCCGAGTCAAGAAACGGAAAGGAAACAGTGATGAACGGACTGCTTGTGATGTTGTTTATTGTTTGCATGTTTTTGGCTGCAACTGGTGTGCTAGCTGTGTGTTACAAAGCGGAGGAAAAGAAAGTGACAACACCAGTCAAAACCGCTAAACAGAGCACCGGGTGCAAGGAATGTAGTTGGGATGACATCAAACGACCCGGATGGAAATTCTGCGCCCGATGCGGAAAAGAAAGGAGCGTGAACATATAACAAAGGTTGTGCGGCAAACTTTGCCCAACGCGCGTGGTGTGCACCACGCGCTTTTTATTTCACTGATTATTTATTGCATCAATTATGACGCTACTATGCCACTGTCTCCAATTTCATACGATCGTAGCAAATTGGGGACAGCAGATCAGACAATATTTTAATTATCTAAAGCTAATTAGCGCTTTAGCTCTCGCGGACGTGGAAGTTGGGCGTGGAGTTGAGGGCGGCAGTGACGTCAGACATAGCGCGATTAACTTCGGCGTCAGTTAGGGTACGTTCATGTGATTGAAAAACGAGCCGGAAAGCCAGCGAACGCTGCTCTCCCCTGTCAAAGACGTCAAACAGGAACGGGCCAAGGGTAAGAAGAGGACCGGCCACGGCTTTAATTTTTTCGGCCACGGTGGCCGAATCAGTGCCAATCGGTACAAACAACGAGACGTCACGCACAATGCGCGGATAGGGCGAAACTGGCTGATATTGATTGTCGGTCAAAAATTCTGGCCAACTATCTATTGCGGCAGACAATAATTTTACATCGGTTAAAACTACCTCAACTACAAAAAAGCCATTCTTGGAAATCGGGCTGGCTTTAATATCCAGTACCGTCAATACATCAACCAATTCTTTGGCCGTCCGCGCGCCGAGTGCCAAATGAACCTTCTCTTCATTGCTAGCAGGAAAAACTGTTCCAATCTCAAATAATTTGAGCGACTCGTGATCAAAAATGCGCCGCGGCCAGTTCGTCGCCAGCGTTTCGATCAGACCGTCGGTCAGATTAGATCGCAAAAATTCGCGGCCAACGGCTGGCGCATTGACTAACTTCACTTCCCCGTTAGCTCGCAAGCTCGAACCATAAACTTCGACAAAACCATGCTGGGCCAAAGTTAATCTAACCTGCTCGGCTTGAACAACTTGTGGCTCATTACTAACCGAAGAAAAATTGTCTGGCAAAGATTGGCTAACAATTTGGTCATAACCCCCAAGACGACCGACCTCCTCGGCTAAGTCTTGCCAGATTTTAAGATCGCGGCGCCACACCGGCACCACGGCTTGCCAACTCGTGCCAAGCAAAGAAACTTCCACGCCCAGACTTTGTAATTTTTGGCTAATAACTTCGTTGGTGTAATTTGTTCCCAACAATTGGTTAATAGCTTGGGGCACAAAATTTATTTTAACTGATAATTCAGGATTGGGGTAAAAATCAAACAACTGACCAGCTCGAGCGCCGCGACCCAACTCGAGCACCAACTCGGTTAAGCGCAACATGGCCGGCGCGGCCGCGGCTGGCGATAAATTGTTTTCAAAACGCTTAGCCGCATCAGTTAGGAGATCCAAACGGCGCGCCGTGCGACGAATGCTCACCGGATCAAAGTTACAAACGGTTAAAATTAAACTCCGGCTAGCACCCGTCACAGCCGCCCGGGCACCGCCGCGAATGCCAGCCACATCAAGCGGGCCGGCCTCATCAGCAATGATCAACACGTCAGCGTCAAGCTTAACCACCCGTCCACCCAAAAGCTCAATGCTTTCTCCGACTCGAGCCACACGAACCATCATTTGTCCCTGAATCTGGCCGGCGTCAAAAATATGCACCGGCTGACCCAATTCAAACATCACATAATTACTCACATCCACCACCCCACTCACCCGATGCCCGCCAACCGTCAGCAATCGTTGTGCGATCCAATCCGGCGTCATTCCATAGCTCGACGCGGTGACTTGTCGCGCCATTACCCGTCGCGCCAATAACGTTTCAATCTTCACCGTCGGCGCCGCAAGACCGGGATCAAGCTTGAAAACTGGCTCAGCCGCGGCCACCATCTCTAACCCCAACACCGCGGCCACCTCACGCGCCACGCCCAAATGACTTAAACAATCGGCAGAGCGATCGGGTAAAATTTTGGCTTCACCGTCCAACTCAACTTCAAAACTATGGTTCGACAAACTGGCAAACAAATCTTTGGCCGGCGGTAACGGCGAAGTAAAATAACTTTGCAACCAATCGTAAGATAATTTCATTAAAATTGCTGGAGAAAACCTATGTGACCATCGTAGAAATAGCGCACGTCATCAACTCCATGGCGAATCATCGTCAACCGATCTAGCCCCAAACCAAAAGCAAAGCCCGACCAAACTTCGGGATCAAGGCCCACACCGTCAAGCACCGTGGGATGCACCAAGCCAGCGCCCATTACCTCCACAAATTTGTCACGCCACAATATGTCCACCTCCACACCCGGCTCAACGAAAGGAAAATAGCTGGGTCGAAAACGCGTTGCCAAATCGGCCAGATTAAAAAACTGACGCAAAAACTCTTCCACTACCCCCTTGAGCTGAGCTAAATTAATCTGCCGATCCACCACCAAACCTTCCAGTTGATGAAATTGGTAGTTGTGAGTGGCGTCTGTTGCTTCGTAACGAAAAACCCGACCGGGCGCAATGATCCGCACCGGCGGTGGGTGATTTTCTAAATATCTAATTTGTACTGGCGAAGTGTGCGTGCGCAACAAGCGACTGGCCGAGCGCGGCTCGAGCCAAAAAGTATCCCACAAATCCCGCGCCGGATGATCGGCCGAAATGTTGAGCGCATCAAAATTATAATACTCCGTTTCTACCTCTGGCCCGCCAACTGTGGCAAAACCGAGCTGCTGAAAAATAGCGCGGGCGCGGCGTTCTGCTTGAGTTAAAAGATGCAAATGTCCCCGTCCGTCTTGCTTCATAAAGCCAGATGTCGGACTCGAACCGACGACCGCCCGTTTACAAAACGGGAGCTCTACCACTGAGCTAATCTGGCCGGCGCGGCGTGGCTTCACGGCGCATTTTGTCTTGATGAAATTTTATCTCCTCCAAGAAAAAAGATGAAGAAGTTTTGCCTTGATGCCCTCGCTGACTGTGCACCAGATCAATAAGCGTCGAAGAATGTTTCTCCAACCACACCAAACCATGTTTGAGACTAATTAAACCGCGCCGTAAAAACAATAGGATGTAAACCACGCCCAACTTTACGCCGCGCCGGAACAGATGCGGCAATTCAATAGTTAGATAATCAAGCGGACGCCACAGCAGTAACGTTGACCAGTCCAGCACTTGGCTAACCACTATTGGTTCCTCCTGCCAACGCCGACCCTGCCACCACACCAGTGACACTAACCCAACCACCGATATGGCAACCAATGAAAAAACAACAATCATTCTCCGGCCGCGAAACGGGCAAAGCGACTAATCTCTACCCGTTCACCAAAACGCTGCACGGCGTTTTTTATTAAATCGGCAATTGACTGGGCTGGGTCTTTAATAAACGGTTCCGTCAATAGTGAGGTAACGTCAGCTGGAGATGTGGCTGAGATTTGCAGAGCAATATCGTCCGCCAATAAATGAAAATCGGGGTTTTTAGCCACAAAGTCAGTTTCGGCTCGCAATTCCACCAAGGTGCCAATCGCTCCACCACCGTGAATATAAGAATGGATGTAACCAGCACCAAGCACTCGGCCAGCTTTTTTAGCGGACAATTTAGCGCTAGACTCTTTCAAGAACTCAAGCGCCTTAGACATGTCGCCACTCGCTCTTTCGAGCGCCGACCGACATTCGGCAATCGACACTCCTCCCGACTGCTGGCGCAATTCTTTAATCTGGCTCGTACTGATCATCACTCGTCAATAATAGCACGATTAGACGGCCGGGGCGACGACGGGCGGTGTCATTTTACCCGCACGATAGGCCGTAGCCAACTGATCCACAAAATACTTAATGCTGGCACGGCCGGCGTCATTCCCCACCACCGGAAAATTGATACCCACCAAATTGCAGTCCGTGCCCGACAAACTAACTACCGGGATCTTCATCTGTCGGGCCTCGCGTACAGCCAAGTCTTCAGCGCGGGAATCAATCACCACCACCGTGGCCGGCAAATGCTTGAGACTGGCAATTGTTCCAAAACGACGTTCCAGATCGGCAATCTCGCGATCAATCAATAATTGCTCCTTTTTGGTATAAATGCTCAGCTCGCCTTTGTCTTTTTTTGTTTTTAAATCCGATAAACGGCCGAGGCGCTTCTGCAATTGAGAAAAATTGGTAAGTGTGCCACCCAACCAGCGACCGATAACATAGGGCTGATTTAAATCCTCGGCGGCCACTTGAACAAAGGCCCGAGCCTCGTTTTTTGTTCCAACCCACAACACCGTTTGATTGTTGGCCGCCAATGAAGACAAAAAGTTTTTGGCCTTCTCCAATGCCGTCACAACCTGGCGCAAGTCAACAATGGCGACACGGTTTTTGAAACCATAAATATAAGACTGCACCGAGGGATGCCGCCGCGAACGTGAATAGCCAAAATGTGCACCGGCTTCAAACAGCTGGCGAATGGCCTGATCATTTTTATCGTCTTTTACTTTCACGGTCATAGGTCGGCAGTCTAACAAACCAGGACCCAATTGGCAACCAACTAGCGCGGGCGCACATTGCTTGGTTGATAATTAAATTTAAGGTTTAGAACATCGGCGGGATCACCATTCTTCACCCCAATTACAATTTTAAAGGGAGATGCTTCTAACAAATCGCGCGACTGATCATTAACCCTGATAGTAAGGTCGGCGTACGAACCAGAGGAAACGGCACTGCTTTTAAGACCAACGCAATCCTCACTGAAAGAACCGTTATCACCAAAACGGCAACTCACATTACTCCCGCCGGGCACGGTCTCTATGGATTGACTATTGGCACGACGAGAAAATTCCTTTACTTCCAATTGCACCGGATCACCGTCGGCATTCACCACTCCAATGTGGATAACTGGTACCGCATTCACCGCGTTGCCAGTCGGATGATAAAGAATACCCATCACCGGCTCACTGCCCGAGGCATAACAACCACCCGGCGGCGCAATCACCTGGAAACTTGCATCCTCTTGTAAGGCACACAGCGTGACATTACTGCCCACAGTCGGATCGTCAAAATTAACATTGATCGTCACATCACTGGTCATCGCTACGTTGTTACAGGTAGGACCGAAGGGCGACGGGCATGCTGCTGGCCAACCGCCAAAAGTAACAGGGGCACCATGTGATTCAGACAAATCCACCGAGTTCGTCTCTTCGTAAACCGCCGTGCAAATTGTTGTTGCACCAGCAATATGCACACATGGAGGCGGGTCGCCAGCCCCATCTGCCGGCGGATAATCAATACTTCCCGCCCCATCGCCAGTAATTTGTATCGTCAAGGTCGTTAGGCCGTCATCGGGTGGAAGCAGACCAACAACACAATCCTGACTACGACCAGTCTTTAACTCGCTATCTGTGACCAGCACAAATGCGCCAGCGCCTCCTCCCGAACTATAACTTTGAGTAACACTGCTATTGTTTGACCATGGGAAATTGGGTGACGCAGAAATGGGGGTGGCTGACCACGAATAAGTATAAGGTCCAGCCCCGTTTGAAACAGAAGCTACCCATTGGAAAGGAGTATCCAGCGCGACCGTACCAATATCTGCACCCAATAATTGTGCTTTACAAACTACTTCTAGATCTTGCGTTTTCACACAATATTGATTCGGATCATCACCGCAGAACTTGATCCAACCTATAACATCACTGCCCCAAGCATGGCCGGTTAATTTACCGGTGGCATCTTTATTTACACCATAGGCCGTCGGCAGTGTATCACTCATCCTAATCCACCCATCCCAACCGCCGAGACGGCTGTCATCATCAAGCGCGCCCGGGCAACCGGAGGTGAAAACGGAACAAGCCCGCGCCCAACCGCTAAAACTACCGTTCCCATTAACCGGCGAGGATATTTTAGCGCCAGATGCATCCTCCGCACCCACCGGCCACAAGTTGGGACTAAACTTGATCCAACCAACGTTTGGGCTCCAAGCGTAACCCTCGAGTTCGCAGTTGGCATTGAGAGATACGCCTGGCCAATCAACACTGCCAAAATTGATGCCGTGGAATCTGATCCAGCCGATATTGGAACTCCAAGCGTAACCCGACAAATTTTTACTACTGCCGCAGGGCGAAGTTTCCGCGTTGGACTGGCGATTGCCGGCCGGCGAGTAAACTAAACCGAGAGCAATTACCACCAAGAGTAAAATTATTGACGAAACATGTAAGTGATGGGTTTTCATATCCTTATGATACCATCACCGCCGGTCGTTTAGTTTGATTTATCCACAACTTTGAGTGCTTCAATAATGGCGCCTATTTCCCCGGCCCAAATCCGGTCAATATTGTGCCATGACTCTTTAAGCCGATGGTCGGTAACACGGTCTTGAATAACGTTATAGGTACGAATTTTTTCCGAGCGATCGCCGGTGCCAATCTGATCGCGACGCGCGGCCGCCTCGGCCGCGCTCGCGGCCTCGGACGTTTGCTGGTTGAGTTTACTGGCTAAAATCGCTAGTGCCTTATCTTTATTACGTTGTTGACTGCGCTCGCTTTGGCAACGCACCACTAAACCCGAGGGCTTGTGCACAATACGCACCGCCGTTTCCACCTTATTCACATTTTGCCCACCGGCGCCGCCGGAACGGGTAGTGGTAATTTCTAAATCGGCTGGGTTGAGCGTAATTTGTTGACGCGTGCGCAAAGGAATAATGGCCACGGAGGCCGTGGAGGTGTGCACCCGACCTTGTTTTTCTGTAGCGGGCACACGCTGGATGCGGTGCACACCGGTTTCGTGCCGCAGGTCATCGTAAACACCGCGGCCCGATAGTTCAAAAACCACTTCTTTATACCCTCCGACCTCGCTTCGCGATTCATCCACCAGCACCATCGTCCAGTCACGGCTAGTGGCATAACGACCATACATTTCGGCCAAGGTACGAGCAAAGAGTGATGACTCATCGCCACCGGCGCCGGCGCGAATTTCCATCACCAAATCATCGCCGGTCGTCTCCGCTCCGGCCGGCGCCGGCGATTCAGCCGTTAGTTTAACCATCTCCTTCTCCAATTCGGCCTGCTCGGCGCGCCAAACCGCAATATCTTTTTCCGCTAAGTCTTTGAGCTCGCCAGTGGCCAAGGCCTCGGTGGCAATAATTTTTTCCGTCAGTTCGGCGTAGCGCGCGGCCAGATGAGCGGTGCGGGGATTAGCGCGATATGTGCTAAGCGGCTCGTCCATGCCGCGCCTTAGCTCGTCGCGTCTTAAACTTCTCCACGCGACCGGCGGTATCGATCACCTTTTCTTGACCGGAAAAAAACGGGTGGCAGGCACTACAAATTTCGACTTCCAGTTTCTCCTTAGTTGAGCCAACGGTAAAAGACTCGCCGCAAGAGCAAGTAGCCGTGGCCGCCGGATAATAGGTTGGATGGATCTCCTTCTTCATGGCCAACAGGATAATGAAATATTAACTATTTTGCAAGGTATTGATCAAATTTTGATAGCCGGAAGCAATATCCATTACTTCATTGCCGTAAAAAGCATTTTTGGACAGTTTCCAGTTGCCGCCAGCATAATACTTAAGCGCCGCCGTGCGCTCGGCCGTGTAACCACCGGCATCGGCGCCAAGATCAGCTAAAAATAATCCCGAACCAGTAAAAGCATCACGCACCGTCCACGGGCTCGGCGGTCGATTACCGGTTACTGAACTGATCCGCGATTCGTAGGTCTGCCAAGTGGAAGGAATAAATTGCGCTGGCCCCATAGCGCCGCCCCAACCACTGCCAATCGGGCAAGAAAGCGGCACGATGTCGGGATCTAAGCCAAGCGCTCGAGTAATAGCTAGGAACGGTGCGTGATCGCGCGATGGCTTGAGAATATTACGCCAACCTTTGGCCAACGGGTCACCGGGGCGATTGCAGGTGCCCACATTCTCGCCTAAATTTGATTCTTGAGTAATGATCGCCATGAGAAAAGCTGGCCGCACACCCGTTTTACCACTCACAAAATTGGCATGATCCAACGCCTCGCCAAAAGAAATAGCGGTCGAGCCACGCAATTTGAAAAGGGCACTTCTAATTTCCGTTCGCTTGCGCTCGCGCTCGGTAAGAACTTTTTGATAAGCGACCTGCTGATTTTTATTTAGACCCAAGAGACGCTGTTTCTCTTTTTCGTTGGCGGCAATTTTGGCCTGCTCCTCTTCAATTACCTTACGAGCATCGATCTCGGCATTGCGCCGCTTCTCGAGCGAGACCTTTTCCGCCTCGGTGGTTTGCTTGGTGGCACGCATGTTGGCAAACGACTCCTTAATCTCGGCCTCAATTTGCGTGAACGAATTGACATTAGCAAACACAGTTGATAGGCGGTCGCCATCGAGCATGACCTCCACGAACGACAGGCCTTCGGAATCACGCGTTTGCCTAAGTAGTTCGGCCAAAGCCAATTTTTCCCTCTCGATGCGTGCCTCCAAATCAGCAATTGTGCCAATTTTTTTTGTTATATCGCCGCCCAAGCGCTCGATCTCCAATTTTTTGGCCTTGATTTTGAGCTTGGACTGATTAAGTTCGTAGGTGAGAAGATCAATGTCGCGCTTGAGACTCGCGCCCTGCCGTTGCGTGGCCCGCAAGAGTGTTGTTTGCGCGGCAATTTCCTTCTCCACTTCAGCCAGTTCGGCTTCCAGTGCCCGCTTGCGATCCTCCACCGAGGTTTGGGCCAAAGCCGAACTAGCGATTAAAACGAGCGCCCCCGAGGCTAAAAACCGCCACCACATACACTATTCTTTTTTACTCTCCTCAACTAAAGGCGGGATTTCCTCCTCGTCCTTCTTGCCCTTCTTTTCCACTTCGATCTGCGTTAAGTCAACCGGCTCGGCGGGCGTTTCCTCCTCTTCCTTCGGCACGTCGATTGAAGCCACCACTTCATCGGGCCGATTCTTCACCGTCACGCCAGCCGGAATTTTAATATCTTTAACCAAAATCTGACTCTCCACAGTCTCTAGGGCAGTAGTATCGACCTCTAAGTAAGCCGGCAAATCTTTGGGCAGAGCTTCAATCGCTAACTCATGTAAAACTTTGATCAAAATGCCACCCAAATTTTTAACCGCCGGTGGTAAACCAATAAACTGTAACGGCACATTAACCTCCAATTTTTGACCCTTCTCGATAACATATAAATCGGCATGCACCACTTCATTAGTGACCGGATGATGCGTCACCTCGTGGATCAACACCGGCCGCTCGTCTTCCCCCGTCACCTCAAGACCAATCACCGTAGATTCACCGGCTTGATGCCAAATTTTTTGAAAATCGCGGGCCAAAACCTGTAATGACTCCGGCTGATCACGCCGGCCATAGGCCACCAGTGGCAACCAACCGCCCGCCCGCACAGCCCGCAGTTGTTTACCAAAAATAGTCCGCTTTTCCGCCCTCAACTTCAACATGGCGGCATTATTGCAAGAATTTAGCTAGCTGGCAAGGCGTTGAACAAACGAAGTTTCTTGTCAACGACTCGCTCCACGGTCTGCACCGATTCTTTCATAATTTTATACGGCGCGACCTCGTCTGGTTGATCTTGAAGAGATTTTTTTACCGCGTCGCGCCAAGCCACACGTATTTCGGTATTAATATGCACCAGAGAAATACCGGCAGTAATAGCCGCACTTACATCTTCGTCGGTATTGCCAGAAGCACCATGGAGCACCAGCGGCACACCGGCAGTGGCGCTGATCCTTTTGATCAAGTCAATCTGCAAGGCCGGATCGTGACCATGCTTGAGCATGCCGTGGATATTGCCCACCGCCGGCGCGAGCAAGTCCACGCCCGTGGCTTGCACAAATCGCGCGGCCTCCTCGGGCGTGGGCAAACTGGCCGGATCGAGGTTAACGGCATCGGGGATTTTATCTAGCACCTGCGACGATTTACCAATATAACCAATCTCCCCCTCCACCACCACTGGCCGCGGCTGACTGCGCGCATAGTCAACACACTGGCGCGTAATTTTAATATTTTCCTCCAGCGATAGATCACTGCCGTCAAAAATCACGGCATCAAAACCAGCATCAATTGCTTCCTTAACTCGATCAAAAGAATAACTGTGGTCGGCATTGAGAAAAATCGGATAATTAAACTCGTCGCGCAAACTCTTTACTATCGCCGCCGCCTGTCGCACACCAACAAAATCCCGTTCACCCTCCGACACGCCAATCACCACCGGCAATTCCAAGGCCCGAGCGGCGCGAAAAATTCCCCACAAACCCTCGAGGTTGGAGATATTGAAATGCCCCAACGCCCTGCCCATCGCGCCGGCGGCCTTGATATGATCAATTAAATTCATCGTTGCCCTAATATCATAACATAATCCACATTTGTATTAAGCCAATTCGCCTTGACAAATAGCTCAAACAGATATACACTTAGCAAAGAACGGTTGGGATGTCCCTGACTAATTGCTGGCTCATTTACAGGAGAATTAACGTGAACAAATACAGCGACATCGTCGCTCATGACCGCGACCGAAGACTTTCCAATGTCACTAGACAACTCTGGCATGAACGGCATGGCTGGGATCCGCTCATTACTGCACGACGAGCGATATTGCGAGATTGGATATACGGTATAGGTATTTGGAGCATGGTGGTTTTTTTGGTATACCAAGCATGGTTCGGGTTGCTCTTCTCGACACTGACGATATCCTTAGTTGCCGTCGGGGTTGTGTTTTGTCTTATGACTTATTTTTTGCGCTGGCGAGATGAAACGCGTTTGGCGCCATTTATCGAGAGCTTCAGTATTTTGAGTGGACATGATCTTCCTCTTCAATACGCTAGCGAAAGGGAAATCAGAAATCGAGCTCGCCAAGTTTTGACCGCAGAAAGCGATTATGTTCAGGCGGCCATTCTCTCGAACCAGGACAAAAGGACCATCGCCCGGGTCGAGAAAAATTTTGAGCAAGTCAAGGTTGCGCTCGTCGATTTTGGTTTGGTCCAGAAAGAAGACCCGGGACCTAGTCCAGCTGAATTAGACAAAACACCCCGTGCCGCACCTACATAGTTCTTTTGGAGCAAATGCTCCATCACCGGTCAGCCGCGGCTGACCGGTTTTTTATATGGCAAGCCTCTCATTGTATTAGTTATCGCTTAGGATATCTACCACATCCACCGCAGCGGCGAAGTCACCAACATAAGCCTTATCGCCAACCACATGCACCGATTGAGCCGAACCCGGAGTAGCCACACGATAGCGCTCAGCCGGCACGGCAGGATTTGCCAAATCGTAAAAAAGAAGTCCGAAGCTCGAGGCTGGAACAACGGCATAATTGCCAAACGTATCCACTTCGGCTAATACCGGCAAGGTACTAAGTTGTATCGGCTGGGTAGGAATGGTCACATCAATAACCTTAATGTGCGGTGAACTAAATCCCCAAGCCGTTAAAGCCAACTTTTTGGGCGGCGAAGTCAAGGTGGTCATGGCTGCCACCGCGGTGGCCGGGCCATCGTTAGGACGGGCAAATGTACCGACCAATGTGGGACTAGTGATAGCGGTAATGTCAAATATATGCAGGCCACCACCAAAATCAGCCACGTAGGCGTAGCGACCGTCAGACGAGACATCGACGTCCTTAGCCGAACCGGGGGTGTCGAGGGTCGCCCTAACCACTGGCGCACCAAGGTTAGATAGATCAATAATCTTGAGGCCCAGATCACCAGATGCCACGAGGAGCCAATTTTTACCGTCAGTTATACGATGCAAAGCCACACCGAGAGCGGGGAAGGGGGTGCCATTAGTGTCGAGTATGAAGTTGCTAAGCGACGGAGAAGATGTGTTAGCGATATTCGCTACCTTGAGTCCGGTACTGC
>ERZ1292625.551-Hain-H41-01um-R1-551-length-55124-cov-9_pt1 | contig 55124 bp, 34 predicted proteins | sample MGYA00564400_ERZ1292625 | MGnify/ENA primary metagenome ERZ1292625 (study PRJEB36523, sample SAMEA6512639) | groundwater metagenome | collected 2019-01-08 | study: AquaDiva: Metagenomics assemblies of 32 groundwater samples | reverse complement strand
TTGGGAAACTGATGCAGCTGTTGCGGTGAGGTTTGAGGGGGTTGAAGGGGCGGTGGTATCAGTGATCGGAGGATTCGTCACTGGTGAAATCTTGAGGAAGTTCTCGACAGACCAGCCGTCAGCACCAGAGTCATAGTTGACCTGCCACCACCAGAGACCTTGAGCATATGAAGGACCAGCTACGACTGTTCCAGAAGTGCCGATCGATTGAGTTCCGAGAATCGTACCCTCAGGAACCTGACGGACATTAATGGTATTCGTGTTGTATGTCTGCACACGAGATCCTATCTTGAATGCTGTCGATGACGGTATACATGTTGTACCAGAGAGCGCGGTGCCCGCTGGACAACCAGTGACAGAAGCTACCTGTACATTCGAGGTTGCCGAAGCTCCACTATTGTCTACCGCCTTTGCAGTAATGTTGTAGGTACCGAGCACTACACCGCTCCAGGTGTAGCTATACGGAGCAATAGTGTCAGAACCCAGCAATGCAGCACCATTGTAAAATTCAACTCTCGAAATCGTCCCATCTGAGTCAGAAGCTGTAGCGGATAACGTTATCGTGGCCGGAGTTACAGTGGTAGATGAAATTGGAGCTAATGTTATTGTTGGCGCACTATTTGGGGGAGCAAGAGTTGTGAAGGTACCATTGGCTGAACTAGCCGAATTACCGGCAGCATCCTTGGAAGTTACTCGGTAGTTGTATGTGCTACCAGGCTGGAGACCACTGATAGTCTGTGTATGAGAGACAACCATTCCTGTACCAGTATCCTTGAGAACAGAGTTGTTACCGTAGGAGGCTGTGAGTCCGTAGCTTACATAGGTGTCAGCTACTTCATTCGTAGTCCAGGAAAGTCGAGCCTCAGTCATCGATATTCCCGAGACGGAGACATTTGAAATCGCTGGTGCCGCAGTATCAGCAACTACACCTGTGTATGCGCGGATGGCAGAAACCTGAGCTGCAGTAAGCTCTCGATTGTAGATGCGGAAGTCATCAATAAGACCCTTAGCAAACAACGAACCATAGTTGCCATAGTGACCAATATGAACTTGATCAAAAAAGTCACTTGGAGCCGGAACGTCATCTGTGGCAACGAGAGAACCGTCTATATATATCTTGGTCTGATTTGTGTTATATACCATAGCTGCATGGTGCCACTGACCATCAGCAACTTTGACACCCGTATCACCTCCCGCATCGGAGAAATCACTGAATTCCCACTTGAGATTGCCTGTTGAAGATATGCTGAGTGTTGGTGCCCTCTGATTACCCGATCCTCCATAACTTCCCGTGAGAGTTCCTGAGTTGGCCTTGAACCAGAATGCTACAGTTCCACCTGAGACTGGATACACCTGACTATTGATGACAACATAGTTGGATCCAGAGAAGGATGCTGATCCGCTACCCACCTTTCCTACGCTATAACTTGCAGAGCCGTTCCAAGAAGTAGTGTTACCCAACGAATCTGTTACTGAATTGTCGAATGGGAGATGCGCCACTAGACCTGATGGTAGAGAGCTGCCCACTTGAGCAGTCTGAGCCTGAGGGGCCAGGACAAGGGGCGGGGTCTCGGCCGACTTGAATGTTATATAACCGAAAGATAACGCCGTTACTGCAAGAGCAACGGCAAGAAGAGCGGACGCAGGTAATGATTTCATTAAAATTGTGGGCTACTTAATAAACTCTCTACTCCTTATAAAGGCACTCAAATCCTAGTATACCAGGATTATAGAGCTATATTATAGCAGTAATAATGAATAGAATGGGCACCCCTTGGGGAAAGCTTTCTGTAGCATACCAACAACGAAAAACACCACATTTCTGCGGTGTTTTTCTGTAGAGTCGCTCGAAAGCTTACGCCTTCGGACGAGCCTCTGAGACGACGATCTTGCGACCATCGAGCTCTGAGCCATTGAGCTTGTCGATAGCTGCTGTTGCATCTGCATCAGAGCCCATCTCGACGAAACCAAAGCCCTTTGAGCGGCCGGACATCTTGTCCATGATAACTGCTGCCGACTCAACGGCACCTGCCTGTTCGAAGTGTGACTTCAGGGTCTGGTCAGTAGTACCCCAGGCAAGACTGCCTACGAAAAGTCTCTTTGACATTTTCTTTGATTACCCGCACAACGAATCACTTGCGTAACACGCTAGCGGAACTCTCGTGCATTATGCTAACGCGCGTAAGTGACGAGAAACTTACACGACACCAGTATAGCATACTATGGTACAAAAATCAAGCCCCTTTCAGGGCTTGATTTGAGGATCTATAAGGGTCGTTTAGAGAGCGATTCCCTGACTATTGACGAAGGTGTTATTCGACTGGATGACTGATTCTGCCTTGGCGCTTCCTGTGCCGAACCTGAAGGCGTAGGCGGTGTTCGTGAAGGTGTTATCCTTGATGGTAACCGTCTTAAGCTTAGTTGGGTTCTGCAGGAGGAAGACATCTTTGGTATTGCTTACTGTATTCCCTATGATGTTGAGATCATATCCGCCGCTGACATATGGATTCGCAACATCGCGGTGAACGCTATCATTATTGATATTGTTCTGGAACGTGTTGTATTCGATCGTATAAGCCCCTCCACTTCCGGTAAAGTTCATCTGGTCTTCTGATGCACTTCCATTGAAGAGGTTCCTGGAGACAAGTGCAGTTGGTGCAGCTATTCCAAGTGAATGGCCCCATGATCCAGAGAATGTTCCCGTCAATGTGCTGTTCTTGATCTCAAAATAATTCGCTGCAGAAGCCACATTCACTGAACCTTGCGCCCCTGTGCCGCCACCGCTCACCTTTATTATGAACTTAGCACGATCAACTCCGTCGATAGTGACATACGGATGATTGACCTGAATAGGACTGACCAGATTGACGGTACCATTGTGGCCAGCCTCCTCTGATCTCTTTATGGTGATGCGGGCCGTGTTGCTCGTACCGCCCTTGCCCGTAGTGAAGGCCTTGTAGCTTGCGCTCGTGACTCCTCCATCAAGGTAAATGGTTGATCCTGCTGGTACTGATGCCCAAGCTATGCCTGTAGTATCAGCCCATGCATTGGCCCAGCTAGTTCCATTCTTAAGCCCTGCCCCCGTCGGAGTGACATAGTAGTTAGAACCTCCGGTCACGATCTGCGAAAACGCAGCCGTAACAGCAGTATTCGCATTCATGGTAACCGTACATGATCCTGTACCTGAACATGCTCCAGACCATCCTGAGAAGGTATAGCCTGCTGCTGGAGTAGCTGAGAGAGTTACTGCTGTACCTGCTGGGAAGGAGGTAGCTGTTGTAGCAGAGCCATTGACTGTCTTGGTGACAGAGCCTGAGCCTGAGGTGGTGAGGGAGAGAGAGTAATTAGTGACAACAACTGTGTTGAAAGCAGCATTTACCGTGCTGTTAGCATTCAACGTGAACGAACAGGTTGTTGCTGTCGAACATCCCGTAACACCTGACCAGCCGCCGAAGGATGAGCCTGCTGCTGGAGTAGCGGTAAGATTGACTGTCATACCAAGGATTCCGACCGATGAACAGACTGAGCCACAGTTGATGGAACCGGTTGAAGTGACTGTTCCACTTCCTGTACCTGACTTGGTGATGGTAACGACAGGATCCGCAACAACAACTGTATTGAAGGTGGCATTGACTGAAGAGTTCGAGTTGAGTGTGAATGAACATGTTGTTGCAGTACCAGTACATGCACCTGACCATCCTGTGAATGTAGAGCCTGCTGCAGGAGTTGCAGTCAGAGTGACTGTTTGTCCTGGGGTTCCGTTTGCTGTACAGGTGGTACCACAGTTGATGGAACCTGTTGAGGTGACTGTACCTGATCCTGTGCCTGACTTGGTGATGGTGACTGAGTAGGTGGTTGGAGGAACGACTGTACCGCTATACTCATATGCACCGAGATCTGCTACCCCATTACGAGCACCTCCAATAATATCTGCTGACGGTATCAATGATCCTGTAGCCTTGTTGTGGGCACCGGTACTTGCAGATGTCAGAGCAAACGCATCATCAGCGGTGAATGGCCTACCATCAGCTCCATAGACTGCGGCGATACTTGAAGGATTCCTGTTATTGAAGGCTGCATTTGCGGTGCTATTGTTTATGTTGTTTGCGAAGGTTGCGGCCGGAGCTGGTGACTGTGAAGAAACTCCGAAGGTTGAGTTGAACGTAGTATCTATCGTCGTATTGTTGTACACGTTGAACGTATTGGATCCACTATTGAGAGATCCGAAGGCTATGAGTCGAGCCGTGCCGAAGGCTACGTTGTTGAATACCTCAACCTTCTTGAGCTTTGCTGCAGAACCTCCGTAGGAATCCTGGAGAAGGAATCCGTCTCCCTGTATGGCTGCACGTCCAGGAGTGTTGTAGTAGATGTTGTTCGATATGACGAGTCCGTATCCCCCTGTTCCTGTCCAGGTATTGACGATATCTCTGTGAGGAGCGCTGGTCTGACCTGGATTATTGTTGTCACGGAAAACGTTGTGATCAAAGACGATATCTCCGCCAGTAGCTGTCGGCGATATACCGATGATATCTTCATATGATGACTTGTAGAAATCTGTATACTCGACCCTGGTCACACCTGTAGATGGAGGCCTGATACCAAGAGATGCATACGCTCCGTTAAAGTTACCTTCAAAGAAGGCATTCCTCAGAGTAACATTGGAACCGGTCAATATATTTGCAACTGCTCCAGATGGCATAGAGATCGAGCCGCTCGTACCGAAGCTCATACCCTGCCATCCCTTTCCATCGATGATGACATTGCTTCCTGATACGCTAGATCCACCAGCGAATACGACTCTGTCAGCAGCAGCAACGGGTTGATTTGCTGGCAATTCCAGAGAGCGGCGAATAGTAATAGGAGCTGCTGCTGTACCCGAGCTTGTAACTGTAAGCTTTGGATAGCTTCCTGGTGCAAGATGATATGTAGCACCTGCAACGAGTGATGTTGGAAGTCCCGCATACGCATTCCCCCAATCAGCACCATTTCGTGCACCTGCCCCCGTCGGAGTGACATAGTAGTTAGAACCTCCGGTCACGATCTGCGAAAACGCAGCCGTAACAGCAGTATTCGCATTCATGGTAACCGTACATGATCCTGTACCTGAACATGCTCCAGACCATCCTGAGAAGGTATAGCCTGCTGCTGGAGTAGCTGAGAGAGTTACTGCTGTACCTGCTGGGAAGGAGGTAGCTGTTGTAGCAGAGCCATTGACTGTCTTGGTGACAGAACCTGAGCCTGAGGTGGTGAGGGAGAGAGAGTAGGTGGTGGCTGCAACTGTGTTGAAGGTAGCATTTACGGTGCTGTTCGCATTCAACGTGAATGAACATGTTGTTGCAGTACCAGTACATGCACCTGACCATCCTGTGAATGTAGAGCCTGCTGCAGGAGTTGCAGTCAGAGTGACTGTTTGTCCTGGGGTTCCGTTTGCTGTACAGGTGGTACCACAGTTGATGGAACCTGTTGAGGTGACTGTACCTGATCCTGTGCCTGACTTGGTGATGGTGACTGAGTAGGTGGTTGGAGTGCTGGTGAGTGTCGTTGCAGATACAGCAGCTGACTGTGGAGAGAGATTCCCTGCTGCATCATATGCTGCAACCCTGTATGAGTATGATGTTGCTGGAGTGAGGCCTGTGTTTGCGTATGTGGTTCCTACAGCTGTAGCTACCTGGGTACCATTCCTGTAGATCCTATATCCTGTGACTCCGACCGTATCGGTAGAAGGACTCCATGAGAGGTTGATTTGGGAAACTGATGCAGCTGTTGCGGTGAGGTTTGAGGGGGTTGAAGGGGCGGTGGTATCAGTGATCGGAGGATTCGTCACTGGTGAAATCTTGAGGAAGTTCTCGACAGACCAGCCGTCAGCACCAGAGTCATAGTTGACCTGCCACCACCAGAGACCTTGAGCATATGAAGGACCAGCTACGACTGTTCCAGAAGTGCCGATCGATTGAGTTCCGAGAATCGTACCCTCAGGAACCTGACGGACATTAATGGTATTCGTGTTGTATGTCTGCACACGAGATCCTATCTTGAATGCTGTCGATGACGGTATACATGTTGTACCAGAGAGCGCGGTGCCCGCTGGACAACCAGTGACAGAAGCTACCTGTACATTCGAGGTTGCCGAAGCTCCACTATTGTCTACCGCCTTTGCAGTAATGTTGTAGGTACCGAGCACTACACCGCTCCAGGTGTAGCTATACGGAGCAATAGTGTCAGAACCCAGCAATGCAGCACCATTGTAAAATTCAACTCTCGAAATCGTCCCATCTGAGTCAGAAGCTGTAGCGGATAACGTTATCGTGGCCGGAGTTACAGTGGTAGATGAAATTGGAGCTAATGTTATTGTTGGCGCACTATTTGGGGGAGCAAGAGTTGTGAAGGTACCATTGGCTGAACTAGCCGAATTACCGGCAGCATCCTTGGAAGTTACTCGGTAGTTGTATGTGCTACCAGGCTGGAGACCACTGATAGTCTGTGTATGAGAGACAACCATTCCTGTACCAGTATCCTTGAGAACAGAGTTGTTACCGTAGGAGGCTGTGAGTCCGTAGCTTACATAGGTGTCAGCTACTTCATTCGTAGTCCAGGAAAGTCGAGCCTCAGTCATCGATATTCCCGAGACGGAGACATTTGAAATCGCTGGTGCCGCAGTATCAGCAACTACACCTGTGTATGCGCGGATGGCAGAAACCTGAGCTGCAGTAAGCTCTCGATTGTAGATGCGGAAGTCATCAATAAGACCCTTAGCAAACAACGAACCATAGTTGCCATAGTGACCAATATGAACTTGATCAAAAAAGTCACTTGGAGCCGGAACGTCATCTGTGGCAACGAGAGAACCGTCTATATATATCTTGGTCTGATTTGTGTTATATACCATAGCTGCATGGTGCCACTGACCATCAGCAACTTTGACACCCGTATCACCTCCCGCATCGGAGAAATCACTGAATTCCCACTTGAGATTGCCTGTTGAAGATATGCTGAGTGTTGGTGCCCTCTGATTACCCGATCCTCCATAACTTCCCGTGAGAGTTCCTGAGTTGGCCTTGAACCAGAATGCTACAGTTCCACCTGAGACTGGATACACCTGACTATTGATGACAACATAGTTGGATCCAGAGAAGGATGCTGATCCGCTACCCACCTTTCCTACGCTATAACTTGCAGAGCCGTTCCAAGAAGTAGTGTTACCCAACGAATCTGTTACTGAATTGTCGAATGGGAGATGCGCCACTAGACCTGATGGTAGAGAGCTGCCCACTTGAGCAGTCTGAGCCTGAGGGGCCAGGACAAGGGGCGGGGTCTCGGCCGACTTGAATGTTATATAACCGAAAGATAACGCCGTTACTGCAAGAGCAACGGCAAGAAGAGCGGACGCAGGTAATGATTTCATTAAAATTGTGGGCTACTTAATAAACTCTCTACTCCTTATAAAGGCACTCAAATCCTAGTATACCAGGATTATAGAGCTATATTATAGCAGTAATAATGAATAGAATGGGCACCCCTTGGGGAAAGCTTTCTGTAGCATACCAACAACGAAAAACACCACATTTCTGCGGTGTTTTTCTGTAGAGTCGCTCGAAAGCTTACGCCTTCGGACGAGCCTCTGAGACGACGATCTTGCGACCATCGAGCTCTGAGCCATTGAGCTTGTCGATAGCTGCTGTTGCATCTGCATCAGAGCCCATCTCGACGAAACCAAAGCCCTTTGAGCGGCCGGACATCTTGTCCATGATAACTGCTGCCGACTCAACGGCACCTGCCTGTTCGAAGTGTGACTTCAGGGTCTGGTCAGTAGTACCCCAGGCAAGACTGCCTACGAAAAGTCTCTTTGACATTTTCTTTGATTACCCGCACAACGAATCACTTGCGTAACACGCTAGCGGAACTCTCGTGCATTATGCTAACGCGCGTAAGTGACGAGAAACTTACACGACACCAGTATAGCATACTATGGTACAAAAATCAAGCCCCTTTCAGGGCTTGATTTGAGGATCTATAAGGGTCGTTTAGAGAGCGATTCCCTGACTATTGACGAAGGTGTTATTCGACTGGATGACTGATTCTGCCTTGGCGCTTCCTGTGCCGAACCTGAAGGCGTAGGCGGTGTTCGTGAAGGTGTTATCCTTGATGGTAACCGTCTTAAGCTTAGTTGGGTTCTGCAGGAGGAAGACATCTTTGGTATTGCTTACTGTATTCCCTATGATGTTGAGATCATATCCGCCGCTGACATATGGATTCGCAACATCGCGGTGAACGCTATCATTATTGATATTGTTCTGGAACGTGTTGTATTCGATCGTATAAGCCCCTCCACTTCCGGTAAAGTTCATCTGGTCTTCTGATGCACTTCCATTGAAGAGGTTCCTGGAGACAAGTGCAGTTGGTGCAGCTATTCCAAGTGAATGGCCCCATGATCCAGAGAATGTTCCCGTCAATGTGCTGTTCTTGATCTCAAAATAATTCGCTGCAGAAGCCACATTCACTGAACCTTGCGCCCCTGTGCCGCCACCGCTCACCTTTATTATGAACTTAGCACGATCAACTCCGTCGATAGTGACATACGGATGATTGACCTGAATAGGACTGACCAGATTGACGGTACCATTGTGGCCAGCCTCCTCTGATCTCTTTATGGTGATGCGGGCCGTGTTGCTCGTACCGCCCTTGCCCGTAGTGAAGGCCTTGTAGCTTGCGCTCGTGACTCCTCCATCAAGGTAAATGGTTGATCCTGCTGGTACTGATGCCCAAGCTATGCCTGTAGTATCAGCCCATGCATTGGCCCAGCTAGTTCCATTCTTAAGCCCTGCCCCCGTCGGAGTGACATAGTAGTTAGAACCTCCGGTCACGATCTGCGAAAACGCAGCCGTAACAGCAGTATTCGCATTCATGGTAACCGTACATGATCCTGTACCTGAACATGCTCCAGACCATCCTGAGAAGGTATAGCCTGCTGCTGGAGTAGCTGAGAGAGTTACTGCTGTACCTGCTGGGAAGGAGGTAGCTGTTGTAGCAGAGCCATTGACTGTCTTGGTGACAGAGCCTGAGCCTGAGGTGGTGAGGGAGAGAGAGTAATTAGTGACAACAACTGTGTTGAAAGCAGCATTTACCGTGCTGTTAGCATTCAACGTGAACGAACAGGTTGTTGCTGTCGAACATCCCGTAACACCTGACCAGCCGCCGAAGGATGAGCCTGCTGCTGGAGTAGCGGTAAGATTGACTGTCATACCAAGGATTCCGACCGATGAACAGACTGAGCCACAGTTGATGGAACCGGTTGAAGTGACTGTTCCACTTCCTGTACCTGACTTGGTGATGGTAACGACAGGATCCGCAACAACAACTGTATTGAAGGTGGCATTGACTGAAGAGTTCGAGTTGAGTGTGAATGAACATGTTGTTGCAGTACCAGTACATGCACCTGACCATCCTGTGAATGTAGAGCCTGCTGCAGGAGTTGCAGTCAGAGTGACTGTTTGTCCTGGGGTTCCGTTTGCTGTACAGGTGGTACCACAGTTGATGGAACCTGTTGAGGTGACTGTACCTGATCCTGTGCCTGACTTGGTGATGGTGACTGAGTAGGTGGTTGGAGGAACGACTGTACCGCTATACTCATATGCACCGAGATCTGCTACCCCATTACGAGCACCTCCAATAATATCTGCTGACGGTATCAATGATCCTGTAGCCTTGTTGTGGGCACCGGTACTTGCAGATGTCAGAGCAAACGCATCATCAGCGGTGAATGGCCTACCATCAGCTCCATAGACTGCGGCGATACTTGAAGGATTCCTGTTATTGAAGGCTGCATTTGCGGTGCTATTGTTTATGTTGTTTGCGAAGGTTGCGGCCGGAGCTGGTGACTGTGAAGAAACTCCGAAGGTTGAGTTGAACGTAGTATCTATCGTCGTATTGTTGTACACGTTGAACGTATTGGATCCACTATTGAGAGATCCGAAGGCTATGAGTCGAGCCGTGCCGAAGGCTACGTTGTTGAATACCTCAACCTTCTTGAGCTTTGCTGCAGAACCTCCGTAGGAATCCTGGAGAAGGAATCCGTCTCCCTGTATGGCTGCACGTCCAGGAGTGTTGTAGTAGATGTTGTTCGATATGACGAGTCCGTATCCCCCTGTTCCTGTCCAGGTATTGACGATATCTCTGTGAGGAGCGCTGGTCTGACCTGGATTATTGTTGTCACGGAAAACGTTGTGATCAAAGACGATATCTCCGCCAGTAGCTGTCGGCGATATACCGATGATATCTTCATATGATGACTTGTAGAAATCTGTATACTCGACCCTGGTCACACCTGTAGATGGAGGCCTGATACCAAGAGATGCATACGCTCCGTTAAAGTTACCTTCAAAGAAGGCATTCCTCAGAGTAACATTGGAACCGGTCAATATATTTGCAACTGCTCCAGATGGCATAGAGATCGAGCCGCTCGTACCGAAGCTCATACCCTGCCATCCCTTTCCATCGATGATGACATTGCTTCCTGATACGCTAGATCCACCAGCGAATACGACTCTGTCAGCAGCAGCAACGGGTTGATTTGCTGGCAATTCCAGAGAGCGGCGAATAGTAATAGGAGCTGCTGCTGTACCCGAGCTTGTAACTGTAAGCTTTGGATAGCTTCCTGGTGCAAGATGATATGTAGCACCTGCAACGAGTGATGTTGGAAGTCCCGCATACGCATTCCCCCAATCAGCACCATTTCGTGCACCTGCCCCCGTCGGAGTGACATAGTAGTTAGAACCTCCGGTCACGATCTGCGAAAACGCAGCCGTAACAGCAGTATTCGCATTCATGGTAACCGTACATGATCCTGTACCTGAACATGCTCCAGACCATCCTGAGAAGGTATAGCCTGCTGCTGGAGTAGCTGAGAGAGTTACTGCTGTACCTGCTGGGAAGGAGGTAGCTGTTGTAGCAGAGCCATTGACTGTCTTGGTGACAGAACCTGAGCCTGAGGTGGTGAGGGAGAGAGAGTAGGTGGTGGCTGCAACTGTGTTGAAGGTAGCATTTACGGTGCTGTTCGCATTCAACGTGAATGAACATGTTGTTGCAGTACCAGTACATGCACCTGACCATCCTGTGAATGTAGAGCCTGCTGCAGGAGTTGCAGTCAGAGTGACTGTTTGTCCTGGGGTTCCGTTTGCTGTACAGGTGGTACCACAGTTGATGGAACCTGTTGAGGTGACTGTACCTGATCCTGTGCCTGACTTGGTGATGGTGACTGAGTAGGTGGTTGGAGTGCTGGTGAGTGTCGTTGCAGATACAGCAGCTGACTGTGGAGAGAGATTCCCTGCTGCATCATATGCTGCAACCCTGTATGAGTATGATGTTGCTGGAGTGAGGCCTGTGTTTGCGTATGTGGTTCCTACAGCTGTAGCTACCTGGGTACCATTCCTGTAGATCCTATATCCTGTGACTCCGACCGTATCGGTAGAAGGACTCCATGAGAGGTTGATTTGGGAAACTGATGCAGCTGTTGCGGTGAGGTTTGAGGGGGTTGAAGGGGCGGTGACATCTGCTGGTGTATTGGAGAGCATCTGGAGATTATCTTCTCCGGAAAAACCATCTACGCCACTATCATAGTCAACATACCACCAACTGAAGGTTCCCCCAGCATCGAGCATGCCTCCCTTAACAATAGTTCCTGCAACTTTATCTGCCTGAGTTCCAAGCAGAGTGGTTGCTGAAATGAGCGGAGCAGAGCGAACATTGGTTGGATTTTTTGTCTGAACACGATCACCAATCTTGTATGCTGTCGAAATTGTGGTTGCATTGAGAGTTCCCTCACCCATGTATCCGTCAACACCTGTCTGGAAATCGAGATCCCACCAGAAAAACTTGTCTGTAGGGTTCTGAGCTCCACCACCAAGAACTGTTGCAACTGAATACATAGGCTGAGTTCCGCGCAACGAAGCACTGAGCGCTCCTGAACTACGAACATTTGCGCTCGTATCGTTCACTTGAACCTTATCACCTACTTTGAACTTGTCAGACATCGCGACCGGAGCAGGTGTTACTGTGATTGTTACTGGAGTAGATATTACTGATGCACCCATATTGTCATACGCTCGAGCGGTAACAGCATATGTACCCGCTGCAATGTTGGACCATGCATAGGAATATGGTGCTGATGAATCAGAGACAAGGAGGGAGGATCCATTGTAGAACTCGACGCGAGCGATGCTTCCATCGCTGTCAGCGGCCGCAGCAGTAAACGTAACAGCTGCTGGAGCAAATGCTGTTGGCACAGATGAAGAGAGCGAAACTGTTGGCTGAGCATTTGGTGGAGCAAGCGTTGTGAATGTTCCATTGCCCGATACTGCAACATTCCCTGCCGCATCCTTTGATGTCACGCGATAGTTGTAGGTGGTGTTCGGCTGAAGATTAACGATATTCTGCAAGTGCGAGGTAACCATGCCATTACCAGTATCCTTCAATGTCGAATGACTACCATATGAAGATGTAACGCCGAAATCGACATAGGTGTCAGCTGGCTCGTTAGTAGTCCACGTTATACTTGCCTCCGTTGTTGTGATGGATGACGCGGTGACATTTGAGATAGATGGTGCGGTAGTATCAACTGTTGCGCCCGTATAGCTGTAGAGAGATGTTATTTCAGAACCTGAGAGAACGCGATTGTATATACGGAAGTCGTCGACAGATGAATTCCCGAAGCTCGATCCGAAGTTACCATAGTGACCAATGTGAACTTGGTTAAAGAAATCTCCCGGATTGGTTGCTGTCTTATTTACAATACGAGAACCGTCGAGATATACGCGCACAGCTCCAGAGCTTGTGTACGTCATAACCACATGGTGCCAATTATTATCAATGGCAACACCCGTTTCATTTGCTGTGGCGCCTCCAAATTCCCACGTCAATGTCCCTGACGGAGAAATACTCAGAGTAGGAGCTCGCTGATTGCCGGATCCTCCATAACTACCCGTGAGGTTGCCGCTACCATTTTTCTTGAACCAAAAAGCGACTGATCCACCAGAAGTGGAGTAGACTTTATTATTTATGACCACATATCCTGCAGCTGAGACAGAGGCTGATCCATCCCCTATCTTACCCGAAGTGAAGCTTGGGCTTCCTGACCACGATCCGCTGTTGCCATTCCCTGAAGCATCAGCGAGAGATGAACCATCAAAAGGCAGATGAGCGATCAAGCCTGAAGACAAGCTAGAAGACACCTGTGCAACCTGACCATCGGATTGAACGAGGGTCAGGGGTGCATTACCTGAAGCATTAAAAACGATATACCCAAGCGACAATGCAGTAACTGAAAGTGCAAGAGCTAAAAGAACTGATACAGGGAATGATTTCATGATAATAAATAACCTACTTGATAAACTGGCTAATAAAAGAAGACTGGCGGGACACTATATATTAATGGTGTATCTCGTCGCCTTCATAAGTATATAATCAATCTTTAATAGAGGCACTGTGGAGAAGTCTCTCACCCCGCCTGACCGACCCGAGATGAAGACGAATCAGCTCCTGAATTATTTCATACGACATGATCCATCAACGCACGACTCGCACCATAGAGTGACCACCAACTGGAAAACATGGACTTCAAAACCAAGCAAACCACCTGAAACTCATCGAATCATCAAATTTTGTCAGTAAATACAAACTTACAAAAATGGCTCAAAATATAATTATTTTGGGGAAGCGTAGTAATGTTTATAAACCTTTATGTGCTTACTCCGTTGAACCAGAAGAGCCGGTGCCCGAGGAAGAACCTGACTCCGATGAACCTGATTCAGCAGAACTTGAATCTCCTGTATCTCCACCTTCCGAAGAAGATCCGGAATCATCGGCGGTATCATCAGAATCATCTCCTGCATCTGCATTTCCAGCATCATTCTCTGAGTCCCCAGATGTTTCCCCTTCCGTATCACCTGGAGATGTACCTGCATTCTCCTCCTCCGCCGGAGGTGTTGAGTCACCATCTGCCTCTTCGTCCGGAACCCCTTCATCATCCGGGGTCGGAGGAGGAGTGGTTTCCGTATCAGTTGCTGGAGTCGACGTACCCGTCGTTGGAGGATCAACTACCACATCTTCCTCCCCTAGCTCATCTGGTGGAGGAATGACGATCTCTGGATCTTCCTCAACTGGAGGCGTAGAAGTTGCAGTACAGCTTCCGAGACGCTTGTTCCAGTCGCCATTACTGATTTGTACACAATATACCTGGCCGGTAGTAGCATCGGTCATTTCGAGGCCATCAGATATTGCGACAACCTGAGCCTCGACACGCTCCGTGTATACGATGCGAGCTGTAAGCCTATCCATGGTCCACTCACCGAGAGACTGGATCATATCCTTGACCGCGGAAGCGACAGAGCTGATGAATGAAGTAGATGTAGCAAGCCTCTCTGCTGTCGATGAAGCAGTGCCAGCAAGGAACTGCTCATCCTGACTGATGAGTGCCTTTGTGCTCGAAGCGGCCTCAACAATGTTCAACGCTACGACCGCAGGAGTAGTCGAGGCAATGGCGGCTTCGAGAGCGTCTATACGTGCCTCTTGATCAGAGATAGCTTCCGTATTCTGTGCAACCAGGGCGGTGAGTTCGAGCGAGCGATTCTTGAGGCTGTGCAGGACTGGATTGATACACTGTATATCCGTACATGTCAGCACATTGGTCGTGCTGGCGATCAGATCAACCTTGTCATTGGTCTCCTTGATAGCCTGCGCGAGAACTGCTGAAAACTTGGAGTAGTCGATTCCCATATACCCTGTAGTCCTGTCATTGACGACGAGATCCGGGAATAGCTGCTCTACTTCCTGTGCAATGAATCCTACTTTAGTAGATGTCGCGTTCGCCTGATATTCGTGCGTAGAGAGATACTCCTCATTCCATTTATATGTTACTGGATTGAGCTGCATGACCTTGTCGAGAGTCGTGCCAAGCGGCTGAACATCCTCCTTGAGGCGCTGATCGGAGAGCGTACTCACACACCATGATCCAGAGCCTCCACAGACATCGCCTACCATGCTGATATTTCCGAACGTATCTTCGAGAGTTGATCCACTGACCGTGGTTATATCACCGCCACTTCCGAAGCTCGTTCCGTTATTCATTGTAACTGAACTGTCAGCATAAACTATCATTTGAGCAGTTCCTACACCATAATCACCGCCGGTGTAGAAGTAATGGGCACCTGATCCACCTGCAACCCAAGAGATATTTCCAACCTGGTCAGTCCTCCACTTCGCCATGACAGCACCATTTATGATCGAGGTAAGTACATTCTGACCGCTCGCATTCGGGTTGTTCATGATGATGTGAGAGTTCGCACCACCTGTATTCGTATAGTCCGTATTGTTGTAATCCACCTGGAGCCTGCCAATTGGTGAAGCTGTGCCAATACCTACTTTGCCACCCTGGAGTGCATTAAGACCCGAGGTTCCAACCGTCAGCCCCCCTGCGAATGTACTCGTAGCAGTCGTACTGGTTGCTGTATAGTACGGAGCAACGACTTGGCCAACCACCGAAAGCTTAGCGTACGGAGACGATGTACCGATACCAAGGTTTCCTGCTGGCGTGAGCGCCATTAAATCAACATCATTAGTCTCCCAGAGCGTATGATTATTTGTTCCCAATCCGGTAGATGTTGTTGCGGTATTGAATCGAAATGCAGAAGGAACGAGGTTATCATAGGTTTTTAACGTGGATAGGTATGACTTGAAAGCGAGAGCAGGATTTCCGTCTGTTACGCTTTGCATATTCGTTATGTAACCATCAGCACCATGCGCAAACACGAGGTCAGATGTAGTATTTGCTCCAAACACTGTACAGTTTACAGTAGGACAGTATGTTGCATCTGAACTCACCTGAGTAAGCACCCTCGAAGGAACTGATTCCCAATTCTGTATATTTCCAAAATGCATAGAGTAAGCTGATGTATCGGCACCAGCGGTTGAAATACCTCCGAACTTGATTCTTCCTCCTCCGCCGAAAGTATTTACCCTTATATTGAGCTCCTGCCCCGGAGTGTATATATCATCAACTTCTGTACTTATTTGGCTGAATCCAGTTGGCCTTTCGTAAGTTCCCAATTTCAATGCGAGCTTTGAAGCTGAGTGTGTGAGGCTTGCGACAGTTGTTGTTCCGACACCGACATCGATAAGATTTGCGGTCTGATTCATGGTACCAAAGACAGCAAGCGGAACCTCGGATGCTGCAGTATTCTGTACTGATAGTCTTCCGTACGGGGTTGTACTTCCAACACCAACCTTACCCGTTGATTTAATCATGAAATAATCACCAGTAGTAACGCTTGGACTCGAAACGCGCATGATATCACTCACACCGCCAGAAAATCCTCTGACGGCAAGGGTTGGAATAGAGTCGCTTACCGGTGCAATGTTGAATCGTGCCCCAAGATCTATTCCTCCCGCTCTTGTACTACCACCTTGTGCATTGAATGTAACGACACCACCAGAGACGGCGAACCAGTCTTGACCAGACCCCGTTTGAACAACAAAGCCTTCATTCACAGTCAGATATGAACCCGCTGCTGTGTCATATGTCTCTGACCCAATCGCAATTTTTCCATTATTTGAATTGGCATAAAGTCCAGTTGCTCCTCCTGTCCTGAAATTAGGAAGTGTTGAGGTAGCGGTAGTAGTTGCTGTAAAGTGAGAAGCAACAACCTGTCCCACAACCGCAAGTTTTGCGTATGGAGAGGTGGTACCGATACCAACATCACCTTGCACAAGCAAACCATTTGCTGGAGCCCCGAACGATGAATAGACGGATCCGATGGCGGCATTACCATTAACAGAGAGTTTCGAGCCTGGATTTACACCTGCGCCGATAACAAGATTTGGATTTCCAGAACCAACCCCTGGATCGATAACCAAGAATCCATCGTCACCAACTGGGTAGATATCAGAATAATATCCATTAACTGTTTCGTTCAAGCGTATATACCCGCTAACACCACTCTCAAATTCACCTATTTCCAGAGCTACTGACGGTCCAGTATTACCGATACCAACAAATCCATTCGAAAGCGACTGCAACAACAATCTTCCACCTGAAGCAGAATCAATAGTGAGATCATTGTTACCATTGTTCGTGTACTTTGCGATACCACTAAATCCAAAGTCGATACCTTGCGTGCTGTTTGAATGAGCAAAGCGTATGCCGCTATTTGGTCCCAACTCGCCAGTCGCATAGAGTGCGAGACCAGTACCATGAGTACCGGATCGTGCCGCAGCAGCAAGATCAAGCTTTGAAGTAGGAGCATTGATGCCGAGACCTATGTTCCCTGCAAAATATGCGCTACCAGTCGTAGTCGCACCACCACTGATCGTGAGTCCGGTCGCCTGACCTCCAGCACCTATTGTTGTGGACGCATACGAAGTCAAACCACCATTGAACGAAAGCCGCGTTGTGGTTGCATTCGATAGGAATGGATACGCGAACATATTGGCTGATGTCAGATAGTCTGTTCCCGGAATCGCTGCAGCGACCTGCCCAAGGGAGTTCGTCTTGAGGAGAGATGAGATGACGCTAGTAACCGCGAGGTTGCTGGTAGTAGCAGTGGTTGCTGAGAGAAGCGGGAAGGTTGATGCAATCGTCGTTGACGTAGCCGTGAAATTGCCCGCAAGAACATCCCCTGCAACTGTGAGCTTCGCTGAAGGCACTATCTCACCAATACCGACATACCCGTTGCTACTGCTGATGAAGAGATGTGCGGCTGTTCCATTATTGGCTGAGAGAGCAAGATTTCCGAAGTCAGACTTGATACCGAAGTCACCATTGCTCAGACCAGCTATGAACGGGTTCGAGGTATTGTTGACTCCGAGGAAGCCACTGTTCGATCCGCCGGCCGTATTCTTGATATTGAGTGCGCCTGAAGTTGAATCTGCATCAATAGTGAGCCTGTTGGAAGAGAATGTCAGCGCAGAACTATCTGTGAGTCGTCCACCGGTAGTAACAAACGGGACTCGTGTATTCGATAGTGCCGTGTTGTACAAAGCACCCGATACCGTGAGAGCTGTCGTCGACGCGTACGGGAATCTAGAAGCAGTGGTCGATGTAGCGGTGAAGTACTGACCGACGACCTGACCCGCGACTGAAAGTTTTGCGTACGGAGTGCTTGTGCCTATACCAACATTACCTTCTACGATGAGACCGTCTGTAGGAGCGGCAACGGAGGCGAACGTTGAACCGATTGCAGCATTTGCGTTTACCGCGAGTCTGGAGGCGGGAACGAAGCCAGTTCCAATACCGAGCAAACCTTGTCCAGGTTCAATCATCATAAATCCATCATCCGGATATGTATAGATATTTGAAGATAACCCGCTCACAACTTCTGTTAGACGAATCGACCCACTAATGCCATTCTCGCCTCCAATATGAAGTGCTACGCCAGGATTTGAATTTCCAATACCAACAAAACCCGAGTTGCTAATACGTAAACGTTCAGTATTATTTGTACCGATACGAATTTCATGTACAAGAGACCATACATCAAAGAAGCCTAGCCCAGGGTTGTGTGAGATGTATGCCATCTCATTGCTATCATCAACAAAGCTTATTTTTTCATTATCGTCAGTACCTCCCTCGATACGCAGTGTAGGTGTTGGTCCGCTCAGATGAAGCAAGGTTGCTGGCTGAGCTGTCCCAATACCAACCCTCCCTCCTGTTGTCGCAAAGTACGCTGAACCAGTCGTAGTAAGTTGTGTGCTCGAAGCATTTGCAAATGTCTGAAGGGCCGTGAACACATTCGCCGCGTATGTCTTCGGTATCGTGGTCGAAGCGTGGATGAATGCGTTTACATCAATATTGCTGTAGCTGAGCCCGAGTGATGATGTTGCAACCCAACTTGCAACACCATTGTTATTCCAGAGAATAGTACTGCTTGCACCTGACGAGCCGAGGCTGTATCTAATTGGAGCATTGTCGAGATAGACGATCGGGCCAGTGGTCTTGATCGGATTATATCTGACTGCTGACATGATGTTGACGATACCGTCGTTGATAGCGGCGATATCATAGCTACCGGTTGTTGAGGTTGCTGACCCTCCATATATATTGAGTATGCCGCCAACATCATTGGACTTATCGGCAACATAGGCGTATCGAGTTGTGGCATCTGTATCGTATATATATACCTGGTTATTGAAGGAGTTAACCGTGGTATTACCTCGTGCGATGATACCTCTCGTCGCGGCTGATGAGCCATTCTTTATGCGTATGACGGAATCATAGACATTGACCTCTGATGTGTGTCCAACCTGAGGAGACGCCATAATGGCATCAAAATATGAGTCGATAGTGACATTCCTGATGGTTGTGGTGCCCGTCTCCGTACTAAGGAAGATACCATCACTCTTACCGTTGATGTACACATTCTCAATAAGAGTGCCGTCCGCAGATTCGTTAGTACCTATTGGAACCTGCGAACTCAGGAGCGCATCATTCCCGACAGCAACGACGGAGAGATCTGCAACTTTGAGGTGTGAACCCAATCGTATGATACTAAAGGTGCTCGATCCCATGATCACCGACGCATACTTGCCGGCACCAACGAGTGATATCGACTTGTTGTTTGCCGATCCATTGAGGTCGATCGTGGACTCTCCGATATCGAATGTAGCGGCTGACACTTGTATAGTATCGCCATCTTGCGCGCTCGCGGCCGCAAGTATAAGAGTTGTTCCCCTGCCGATATCCGTGGTAGTTGTAGCTATCCACGATGTCGCCGAGCCATCAGGATGCCTGACGACAACCTCTCCAAACCGCAAATTGGGGAATGAGGAGGTTGCAGTCCTGGACGAACCCGTAAAGAATGTGGACGTCGTTTCTCCAGAAACTGAAAGTGCCGTATATGGACTCGTTGTTCCAATACCAACCTTGTACCCCCCTCCCTCTTCATTGAAAAGTACAAATCTGTTATCGCCATCCACACTGAAAGCTGTCTCTCCATCTGGAGTATCGTAGATCGTGAAAGCATCAGTTCCATCGTTCGCATCCAAATAGAATGTACTGTTAAAGGTTGCTGGTGCACCAAAGAAACTTGCACCAGCAAAGCTGTTCGTATTCGTGAACACATTCGCAGTATATGTCTTCGGTATCGTGGTCGACGCATGGATGAATGCGTTTACATTGGAATTGTCGTAGGTATTATTCGATACACATGTTCCATTCACCGCGAAACAACCTCCCGTGAGGTTGATACCTTTGCTCGCTGTAGAGGTGGCGCTCCAGAATATGTTACCCTCTACGGCCAGATTCGCCACAGGACTACTGGTGCCAATACCGAGAGAACTAGCAGCTCCTGGAATGAGAAGTTGAACGGTTGCCCCCGTATCTTCACCATCAACAAAGACATGTTTTGCACCACCACTAGAGTTGGCTGCGTATACGTTTGCATTTGAATATCCCAAACCAAGACTGTTAGCAGTATCAGACTTTATGTATACAAAACCATCTACATCATTGTCGAGCAACAACCTACTATTGGAATTGAGACGAAAATCTCCATTCTGTACATAAAGTCCTGCTCCATCTGAATAACTGAAGTTAACAGAATCCCTGAATAAACCTCCTGTACTCATGAACGGTACGCGCCCAGAAGTGAGAGATGAGACACTCAGAGCTGTCGTCGAGGCATACGGGAAAGTTGAGGCGACTGAAGTAGAGGTTGCGGTAAAATAGTTTGCACGGATATCCTGGTTGAAGACACCTCGACCATCGACCGAAAGCTTTGCGTATGGAGAGGTTGTGCCTATACCAACATTACCACTGAATCCTGTTCCAGCACCCACGCCGGGCATCAAAAGAATGTTACCTCCGTTTGCTCCACCTGCTGTGACGCTTCCGGCATTACCTGAAGTGAGCGTGATGGCGCCACCATCAGCATTCGTCGCTCCTCCCCCAAATGACTGAGCTCCTCCTGCACCAGCTGTGAGACTGATGCCACCTCCCGTACCTGGCGTAGGACCATTCCCTGTACCACCGGCACCCGCTACGACGGAGAACCCGCCGCCTGCACCTCCAGCACTACCTGCATTACCACCGACCCCTAGTTCAAAGGATATATTTCCACCTCTTCCTGCGGTACCAGAGGAGGATCCGCTACCCGTAAGGACACGAAAATCTCCTCCAGTAGCGCCAGTGGAAGCTGCCACACCATTACCCGTAGAAAAGAGTACTCCACCTCCACCTCCGGAATTTGATCCACTCGTGACACCATTACCAGCATATACATTAAAAGTAGGTACGCTCGTCCCTATTCCTGCCATTGCTGCACCCCTGAATGCAAAGCTCGAGGAAGGAGACGTGGTACCGATACCTACGTATCCATTTGCAAAAGCGGTAATACCGAGAGCTCCTGTAGTGAATCCGCCGGAGAATGTTGAGGTTGCCGTAGTAGATGTTGCGCTGAAGAACGATCCCTTAACTTCTCCGGTTGAGAGTATTGTGAGCTTGGCAGAATCTGATGGTCCAACCATGGTCGAATTAGCAATCGTGTTGGTGATACTGCTACCGAATACCGAAGCGTTCGTGACTGATGCCGTGTTGCTGAAACCGAACGCTGATGACGAGTTGCCGGATGCAGTGTTCGAACGACCGAAGGCTGATGCATCGGTATTTGATGAAGTGTTATTGTATCCAAAAGCTGATGATGAGTTTCCAGTAGCGGTATTCGAACGACCGAAGGCGGTAGATATGGATGTTGCCGAACCAGTGTTCGATATACCAACCGTAACACTGTTGCTACCAGATGCTGTATTGCTCGATCCGAGAGCAATGGAGTTGAGACCTGATGCACGATTGTCATATCCGACAGCGACCGAATTGCTATTCGAAGCGACGTTTGTGGCCGCCGTCCTTCCAGACTGCACATCCAACGCTGTTGTACCACGCGCATTGCCTGTCGTGTCACCAACAACCACGGCACCTGTGCCTGACTGGATCGCATTGACCATGCCAGCGACCGAGATGTCATATGCAAAAGTAGAAGTCGCCGTAGTTGAAGTCGCCGTGTAGTATGGCGCCGTTATATCTCCATACGAGTTCACCTGCCCTCCATTTGGATTCAAAATAAGCGCGTACGCAGACCCATCATTATATGACTGCAAATATGGAGCCGCCAACCCATTCACATCGCGTGGATTGGTCATAGCTCCGATGACAAGCTGACTATCACCGGAGGTTTGCTTGAGATTGATCCATGCGTCTGAGAGATTCTCACTGGTCACAAAGAGGCGTGACCCATAATCAGTGAGTGGAGATACTGGTCCTACCCTGACATTGCCGCCATATTGTGCAAAATATGAATCTGTAGTGCTAATTGCAGCACCTATTGTACCCGCCGAGGTTGTAACAAAGCGCATCTCCTGATTGACACTCTCATCACCAATGTTGATGATTCCATCAGACGATGTCAACGAAACACTCGAGTAGCTATTCACCGTGAGCGTAGCAGCATCAATCGGACTATAGAAGGTCGAGGTATTGCGTGAATCTATACCTCCTACAAATATACTCTTCTTCGTGGTGCTCGTAGCAATAACATAGTTCACCGTTGGAGATGAGGAGGAATTGAGCGCATTGGTTCCACCATTCGAATATATCCAACCCTGTCCGAATGACGAAGACCCCGTGCCGCCCTGCGAAACACCAAGCGTCCCAACAAGACTGTTTGCAGCAATGTTCAAAGATGTTGTGGATGTCAGCGCATATGTTCCATTTGCTTGACCCAAGAGAAGCTCCCCATACGCAGGCTTCGTAGAGATACCCGTACCACCAAATGCAGTAGAGAGAGTTGAGGTAGCTGACACAAGACCGTTGATCGCCTGAAGAGATCCGTTGAGACCTGAAGCAAGCTGGAGACCATTGGTACCTGAGACTGTGAGAGCTGTAGTTGAAGCGTATGGGAATCTAGAAGCAGTGGTTGAAGTTGCAGTGAAGTACTCTCCGACTACCTGACCTGCAACCGAAAGCTTTGCATATGGAGTGGTGGTGCCGATGCCTACTCTCCCCGTAAAATATCCGAAAGTCGAATCAATTGTAACGGTAGTATCCTCACCCAAATCAGTATTTGCCTTAAGCAAAAGATCAGTAGTAGCATCAACGCGCGGTGTATATACCTGGGTCAAAGAAGAGAGTGCGTCGGTGGCAGTGAGATCTCTTACTCGTATGTGTTCAAATGCAGACGATGGTTTGTCTATGAAAAGAGTTTCTGTAGCATCCTCATACCGAACCTCAAATCCTCCTCGTAGAGCAAGATTTCCACCAAAGGTTGATGTAGCCGTCGATGTTCCCACAAAATTCTCAGCTACTACCTGACCTGCAACCGAAAGCTTTGCATATGGAGTGGTGGTGCCGATGCCCACATTTCCATTCGAAAGCAGAGAGAACACACTATTGGATGCAGCGCCAAAGAATTCTGCGATCTTACCTGCTCCGTTCTGGATAATGGTCAAGAAGGTAGATGCTGTCGAAGTGGAATTCTGTGCATCGGAACGAAGAAACTGTTCGCTCGAAAGATTGTCGAGCGTATCTGCAACAAATGCAGCTGGTACTGTGCCGAGGATCTTGCGCGGAGTCATCTCGCTGTCACCTTCGATCGTGACACCGAGGTACAACTCCTGATTGAAGTCCACGCCAGTGAATGGTGTCGTCGAACCGAGCATGACACTAAAGAGACCATTGGTGACCTGAACCTCATTTGCACCATTCAGGAGCTCAGTCCAGATCGCCGATCCAGCCGTAGGGACTGTGTAGAGGCTGAAGGACATCGTGTAGAGACCATCGGCGACAGCGACATTGGATGCATTGGTCAACTTACCCTGATAGTTGATCTCACGATTGATCGCAGCGTGTGCCACAAACACATATGCAGAGACAACCGTCAAAGCCACCGCGAAGACGGCAACCATGTAGACTATTCTCTTGTATATGTTCTTATACTCCATATGTTTCTTGAGTTGTTTTCTTGTGCCTGCGATATGCAATAGCGAGCAGGATCATGATCAATGCCACAAGCAAGAAGAAAAGATCAACCACGCGGTATGACACACCTCCCCTGGCTCCTACAAGGCCCGGAATCGAACCAAAGACGAACGCTCTCAGATTGCCGTCCAACCTCCTCAATCCTTGATTCTTGTAGTCGAGGATGACGATGTTCATTTTGTACTTGCCACGCTTACCGAGTGGAGCGATGGTAGCCTCGTACGCAGTCTTGTCCTGATTCACGCGGAGCAAGAATGGAAACACTTGCGTCGGATCCTCAGGATCAGCCAGAGTGATTGCGATAGTCTTCAATATCTCTGGAACTTTGCCATACTCAAGGCGTATAGTGAGATCCTTCGAGCCATCGATCCCGATTTGATTGCCGATATTGACGAGCTTCTTCCCTTCCTGGAAGAAATCGAAATCAAGCAGGGTTAGGCGTGCTATGCCCGGATCAACATTTTCGAGCACCGGTATGCCGATGAACGGATCCGTAGAATCTGGCGATATGACAATCTCGCCTGCCGGAGCGATGCGAGCTTTGGCAAGCGCTCCCGACGAGTAGTTGCCAGCTGTGTCGCGTGCAAATATCGTGTAGTAGTAGGTCGTTCCAATGCGAACATCCGCATCCACATGATTCTGAGCGCGCCCCTCGTATACGACTTGTCCGTCATAGATATCCCTCGGGAAGAATTTATCTGAACGGACGATACGAACGCTATCGAAAATGCTCTGGGAAGGATTCTTCCATGAAAGAGCGATATCTGATGTGCGTGGAGTTGCTTTGAAGCCAGTCACGTTAGTCAGAACTTCCTGCTGGACTACTGACAAAGTCTCAAATGAACCTTCGGCTGACTTCATCGCTCCAATAGAATTCACAACTTCAACCCTGAAGAAGTACTGTGTACCGGGAACAAGGCTATCTATGGTCACTGCATGGTTGACGTCATAGAAAAGGCCCGAGATCGAACCGAGCTCGTATTCAGCTGTTGTACCCCAGTAAACCTTCGCCTGTGTCGCCTGATTGGTCGAGAAGCTCACAACAGCAGAGCGTTGTGCAGGTGTGGCATTGATGTTGCTCAAGATCAGTGTGAGCTGACCATCTCCTGATTGTCCACCAGGACCTGGCGGAGTAACTCCAACAGCAAGCGTCGTCGCTGTCGCAGGTGCGGATAGACCCGAATAGAGCGGAGCTGTGTCGAACGCCTCCACCTCATAGGTATACGCGGTCGATGCAGTCAGACCTATATCCGAGTATGTGAGAGCAGTCGTAGAAGCCACAACGATACCGTCCCTGAATATTCTGTATCCATCTACAGCGACATCATCGGTAGATGTGTCCCATGAAAGATCGATCTGCGAAGATGAAACTGCAGTCGCCACAAGGTTAGCTGGAACCGACGGAGCCGTATTCCCCTCTGGTATGACCGCAAGCTGCACCTGGAATGTATTCTCTGCCGCAAAAGCAAAAGATGCTCCAACCAAGAGCGCCAGTCCGATATGCATGAGTTGTGCTGTGTACTTCTTCATGAGTTTTACAACGGCAATGCGGTTATAGTCGTAGTGGCTACATAGATGCCCGCCACCAACACATGCTCTGATCCAGAGCGAACCTGGAAGTTGATTGTCGTAAGAGTTCCCGATGGATGATTTGCCGATGTCCTGCTTACGATCGTCTGAGGAGCTGTAGAGAGGCCAGCCCAGCATGCGAAGGAGGTGTCGCCCGAACCAGTATTACAAGATGCACCATCATCCTTGAATGTGCTCGCTATATCAGTTCCCTCTGGCGTGAATGCAAATGCAGAAGCAGTCACCGGTACAGTGAATCCGAAACTTGGATTCGCTGCACCTGCGCTATGATCTGCAACTGTATCCAACGGTGACTGCATAGCTGGAGTGGAGCTCGCCTTGATAGTCACGGTGTATCCTGCAGGATTGTCTGTAGTCACGGTGAAGCCAGTGGAACCATTCGATATCCCACCAGTGATACCGCCGATCGCTGGACTCATGGCCACATCCGCAGCTGGAGCTAGTGCGATATATGTCTCCTGCATTTGCTGATATCCAGCCTTGACCTGATAGTTGGTGCTCGACGATATGCCCGTAGCAACCTCGCCAGCAGTATCCTCGATCGTGTAGGTTGCTGATGATGAACGAGCACCACCGAAGTTGACGCTGTCGCTCTGTATCTTGTACGAACCACTTGTCATAGTCTGACCTGCCGCGTACGGAGACGAGTACACTGCAGCAAGGACAACCAACGCGAAAAATACCGGGAAGGCGGCTTTCGATATGGTCGATGGTTGTTTGCTAGCGAAGTGCATGGTTGATTTACTTCTTGAGTGATATGTTGATCTTCGATGCGATGAATCTGATCCCTGCGACAATGATCACGATGACGATGAATACAGCCAGGATGATCTTCCAAGGTATGACCCAGAATGCGACCGAAGCCGTATCTGTCAAATTGTCATACCCCTTGTGTATCTCTGCGGTTGCGACATACCTACCGAAGAGAAATGGAGAGTTCCAAGAAACCTCCCTGAGACGAAGTGAGTCTGGCATGACGAACCACGGTTCGACTTCCAAAGTAGCAACCTCGGAGCCAAACATATTCCTGACCCTGATGGATCCGGATGGATTCTCGTGAATGGAGCCGTTGTTCTCATAGAGCAATTGGAAATCTACCGGACTCGATCCTACGATGCGCGAATCTCCTTTCAGGGAGAATTCTTTGAGGATCAAATCTTGCTTGACCTCTCCAGCTACACGAATGAAGAAGAGTGAACCGATGCGAGTAACAATCGGGCTGATACCTGCTGATCCTGCAGGCCTCTGCTCCGCAGGCGAAGTCACTGTACTGATGACCACGCTGCCATAAAGACCACCGGGCTGAGCATCTGTTGGGATCTGGATGGTCACCGGTATAGTCACTCTCTCAGCATTGTTGAGTACGAAAGTACTCGAGGCAATTCTGAGATAATCCTTGAGCGAATACGGGCCACGCTCGTTGTCGAGAAGTACAACCGTCTTCTGCAAATCGCGTGAACCTACGAAATCCTCGAGCTGGATCTGAAACGCCTTCTCTTTGCCGAGACGGTTCGTCACGATCATATTGACCGTCTTGGTCTCGCCTGGTTTTGCATCTACCTGGTATTTGCCGGGACCCACGACGAAGTCATTGTAGACAGTTGCATCGGGGAGAGTCTCGATGCTGTACGGAGCTGCATGCGCAACGGAAAGAACTGGCGAGCCGGCCTGCAAGGCCAGCGCAATCGCACAACCGGATATCATTCTGAAGAGTGTTTGTAATGTCATGGTAGTGATGTGAAGTGTAAAGACGCTTCGTTAGTTCGTGGTGGCAGTAAGAGTGGTGGTTGCTACATATGTATCCTGAGGAACTGCTGGAGATGGATTGGAGTTGATAGTGACGCGGAATTTGATAGTCGTCGTAGCACCTGAAGCAGCTGTCTCAGTGGTACGATTGATGATCGTACGTGCAGACGTACTTGCATTAACCCAGCATGCATCGACTGTATCAGCCGACCCTGTATCGCAGGTTGTCGTACCGTTATCCAAGAATGCCTGAGCAAGATCTGGTGTCGTCGATGCTTCTACCGTATACCCAAACTCAGCCCTGTTCACTGGTACTGAGAAGCTGAAGTCTGGAACGATACCAGTTGCTGGCGTGTAAGCGGGAATATTTCCGCCCTGAGTGTTGCCGATCATACCCAAGGAGGAGCTTGATGTGAGCGTCATGCTATAGCCAAGCGCATTGTTGGTAAGGACACGAACATAGGTCGATCCATTGGAAGTTCCTCCTGTGATACCCGCGAGCTGTGGACTCATGACGATATCCGAGCTCGGCGTGAGGAAGGATATCTCAGCGGTGACCACTTGCGTAACTGTGAACTGATCTTCGATTGCGTTGCTAACTGCGGGCTCAAGAGTGAAGAATGCGACTGCCACTATGAGTAGCGTCGTCATGCTTATTCTGAGCGTCTGAATGATTTCTTTCATGGTAATAATGCTTATGATATAAATTCGATCCTTGATAATTCTGTCTTCGATCTCATGAGTAATCCTGCTCATGTGTCTTGGTTCTTCTTCGAAACAGCCGAGACACTTGAGTACGATCACTGATTATTTGCTTGCTCTGCGACGGGGACCAATACATATACGAAGTTATCTCCCGTTGCTTTCTTGAAGACTGGCGTGATCACCCCCGCGGTGCCACTTTCGTCTGGAGCGACTCGGACTTCATCCGAGAACGATCCTCGTATCTTTTGTTTTATAAGTTCATCTTGTGCTTTCGAATTTGACGACGGTACGATGGCGAGCCCTCCAGGGTTCGGTGGAGGCTTCTCCACATCATTCGTTGCTAATGATCGAGACTCCATGTTGAAGACCCTTCTGAAGAAATCTTCAATCGCATAGATGATACTGCCAACAGAGGCTGTGTTCGGGGCCATCATCTCGACTGCAACATGACCCTGACCTGAGCGATTAGAGATGCGAAGAAAAGCTACTGAGCCAGAGACGAGAACGAGCGCAATCGCAACAACCGTAAATGCAGTACGCATTGGCGATGACTTCCTAGATTCACGATACACAATGCGCTGATCACTATTTGGAACATGTGTCACGGCGACAGATGCATCATATTTCTTTTGCAACACTGGTAACGTCGCGCCGGTGTCCGGCATGTACGTCACTGATGCGTTCCTTGCAAGCGACTCTTTTTGCTTTTCGACAAACATGACCGTCGACTTAGCGACCATCTTCGACTCAACAACAACACGCGGAAGCACCGGCTCTTTTTGCTTACCGTGACCAGCAAAGAAGGAGTCGACTGAGCTCTTGTAGGTGGCAAGAGATTCACGGTCTATGAGCCAGGTGCGGCCAACCATGCGCGCAGCAATCTTACCCTCGCGGCAGAGTTGCCCGATATAGTCCTTGGAGTATTTGGTCATCTCAGCCGCCTTGGCGACTTCGACGTATTCGCGCCCATCGATCATGTTCGACTCGACCGACCCCTTTGGCAGGATGGCCTCCTTCTGCTTGCCCTGTCCGGCGAATGCAGCATCAACGGAATTTTTGTAGACGGAGAGAGATTCGCGATCGATGAACCAGGTGCGGCCAACCATGCGTGCAGCAATCTTACCCTCGCGGCAGAGTTGCCCGATATAGTCGTTGCTGTACTTGGTTATCTCGGAGGCTCGGACAACCGAGATGAACTCACGAGCATCGATTAAAATTGAATCTTTCATTCAGTGATAAGTATAGCAATCATCGATATGAAAAAGCTCTGTGGATAGCACTAATATCATGTATCAAAAAATAAAAGTCTCATATCGCATTTTAAAGGGTCGTTTTAGATTTTGGTCGATATTTTTTACTCTCATAATAGCCACTCGAAGTAGCTGAAAAATATTTTTTAGTGCACCGATCAAATTCGACGTTTTTAATAAAACATTACTAATCTATTTTATAGATTGATATAATTGTCCACAGTTTATATATGGTTTATCAATGTTTATAAGTGTTATACTAAGCGGGTACTTATAAGCCATATCACACACGCATGAGCCAAGAATCAAAAATAGTCACTATAAAGCAAGCCTCTAGAATGCTCGGGGTCACCCCTCTTACCCTCCGTAATTGGGACAACAAGGGCAAGCTCAAGGCCCTCAGACACCCCATCAATAATTACCGAGTATATAAGAGAGAGGACATCGAGAAACTTATCGAGGTGATCGGCAAAAATGAATCTCCTACCCGAGCAACACGAACACCTAAGAAAGCTGTCAGGAAGCTTCAGGTGAAGCACCTCGATCAGGACTAAACTGGAGACGAAGAGAGAGCTCTCCCAGCAACCTCCAAGAAACCCGCTATGGCGGGTTTTCTAGTCCTCTTGGATTTATCGCTATAGCATCAACTCCGATTGAAATCCTGCTCCTTTTCATATACTATAAACCCATTATGACTGACCAGGAATTCATCGCCACCATAGGACTCGAGATACATGCGGAACTCGCTACGAATTCAAAGATGTTCTGCTCATGCAAGAATGACCCCGATGAAGAGGTTCCTAACAAGAATGTCTGTTCTGTTTGTCTTGGTCATCCAGGTACCCTTCCCGTCCTGAACAGGGAGGCAATCAATCATGTGCTCAAAATGGGTGTCGCTCTTGGCGGAACTCTCGCCGACTTCACAGAGTGGGATCGCAAGAATTATTTCTATCCTGACATCCCAAAAGGTTACCAGATCAGTCAGTACAAATATCCGCTCATCACGGGAGGCTCCCTTTCTGGTGTCGAGCTTGAGCGTATACATCTCGAAGAAGACACTGCTCAGTCGACACACGACACCCATGACAAAAGTTTGGTGAACTTCAATCGTGCTGGAGTACCTCTCATGGAACTCGTGACAAAACCTGTCATTCACGACGGAGCAACTGCAGTGAAGTTTGCGAGCGAGCTCCAGCTCCTCCTCCGCTATCTCGGTGCGGGTGAAGCAAACATGGAAAAGGGAGAGATGCGTATCGAAGCAAATATTTCTGTCGCATCCCCTGCTGACACTACTGCCGGAAAATTTGGAACGAAGACCGAAGTCAAAAACCTCAATTCATTCCGTTCAGTTGAAAAAGCAATCGAGTATGAGATCGAACGTCAGTCCGACCTCATCCGTTCTGGTGACAAGGTCATACAAGAAACTCGTGGTTGGGACGATGGCAAAAACGAAACATACTCTCAAAGAAAAAAGGAGAGCTCTCACGATTACCGCTACTTCCCGGATCCTGATATACCAAAGTTGAAGCTCTCCGAAATCCCAGAGTTCTCTGCCGAGACTTTGAAGAAGGAGTTGCCTGAGCTCCCATGGATCAAGCGCGAGCGCTTCACCAAGGACTTTGGCATGACTGACAAAGAAGTTGCGGTGTTTGTCGAATCACCCGAGACCGCTGACTACTATGAAGAGGTGGTAAACTACTTCGCTGCTGGAGACTCAAAATCTGTGAAGCTGGCTACCAACTATATTCTCACTGATTATATAAGGCTTATAAAGGACTCATCTACCCAATCACCCGTCAGCACTACTTCCCTTCTGTGGGAGGTATCACCCTCTGTTTTTGCCGAGCTGATCAGCATGATCAACGCGGGTGAACTCTCATCTCGCGGCGCCAAAGATCTCCTCAAAATCCTCTTTACCGAGAAGGGAATATCTGCAAAGAAGGTCGCTGAGGCCAAGGGTCTCATCCAGAAAAACGACCCTTCAGCACTCATTCCCGCTATCGAACAAGTACTCGCCGATAACCCAAAAGCCATCGCTGAATATAAGGCCGGCAAGCTCGCTTCACTCCAGTTCCTCGTCGGTATGGCGATGAAAGCAACCAAGGGTGCAGGCAACCCTGAGATGATCAAGAAGTTGTTGTTGGAGAAACTCGGATAAATTTATTAACGGCGATGGATTTACTTGAGAAAAAAACTGTTATGTTACTGGCTACAGCATATGCAAGCGGATTTTTTGCATGGAATTTATATCTTGGTCACTTTGGGATATTTGAATACGATCTGTTACAAACACGGTTTTTATCCGCCGGTACTTTAATATTATTTCCTCCTATACTAACTATTGGCATCTGGAAATGGGTTAGAATTCGTTTTTCCAAGACAAACTTTTTACTCAAATTTTCCTGTTTGTTGATTTGGATATATATTTTTAGTAATTTCTTTTTTCCTTTTATACCTCAATGGCTGGGTGGAGCAAAGCCATACCTTGCGAGTATTATTGCTGATGAAGAAGAGCTTGAAAAACTTAGGGTGCTTGGCATATCCTTTGCAGAAGCCCCAGAAAAAAGTAGACATATAGAAACGGCTCGTGTCTGCAAGATATATGAAAATAGAGACATATTTCTCTTAGGATTTAGTACTCCTTCTCTAAACGAGCACGGACTGCAAACAAAAGTAAACCGCGTCCTTTCTATTAACCGTAGTAACATAAAAGCACTTAGTATACTGCCCCAAAATACTACAGGGGCTACAGTCACCATAGGTAACACAAAAAACTTAATTACAGAAAATAAACTTCATTGTGGTGGTATCCGGTACGCTTATGGGATACCAATGTATTCTCTCCCGCAAAAATAGAAAGCTTTGCTTATGCAAGCCTCCCTGCGATCTCCTCACCTATCTTCTTGATAGACGCATCATCCAGTATAGAAACTTCTAGTATCTCGCGATTGTATTTCTCGAGGATCTTGCGTGCAGTCTTGACCGCCTCCGCATCCACGAGATCTGTCTTCGTCAAAATGATAACTTCCTTTTTATCGGTAAGCCCCTGTCCGTACTTTTCCAATTCCTTGCGGATAGTTGTATAGACTTCCTCTATCTTATCAGCCGGATTCTCGAGAGAAACAAGGTGGAACAACGCCTTGGTTCTCTTCACATGTTTCAAAAATTTGTGTCCAAGACCTTTGCCTTCAGATGCACCTTCAATAAGACCAGGGATATCAGCGAGCACATATCCATGCAGCGCGCCGAGGTTCGGATCGAGCGTGGTGAAGGCGTAACTGCCCACCTTGGCATTAGCACGGGTCAATACATTCAAAAGGCTAGATTTGCCTGCATTCGGCAAACCAATGAAGCCAGCATCTGCGATCAGGTTGAGCTCAACAGTGAAATCCGCTTCATCGCCGATCATGCCGTCTGTAGACTGCTCAGGCTTAACGTTGGTCGAAGCCTTGAAATGCTCATTGCCGAGACCACCCCTACCGCCATGCAGTATTTTGGAAACTTGACCATCCTCGATGAGTTCGACCTCACGGCCGCTCTGCACGTTTTTGACCAAAGAACCGATCGGGAGCTCTACATATATATCTTCACCAGCACTACCCTGCCTGCTCCAATTCTCGCCCGCGTTGCCGTCGGTCGCACGAAATTGTTTGACCGAGCGATGGCGCGCGAGGATATTGATATCGCGTACCGCACGTACATAGACATCGCCTCCCGGGCCGCCGTTACCGCCAGCTGCGCCAGCGAATTCCTTGCCTTTTTCATGACGCCAACGAACCACGCCGGTGCCGCCGTCGCCCGCTTTCGCGTGGAATGTGATTTCATCTATGAAGGCCATATCGGTTAGTTTACTTTGGGCCTCGTCTTATAGATATCGAGCAGTGCAAAAAGGAAAGCCAGCGCTATCGGTCCGAGCACAAATCCGACCGGTCCAAAGAAGATAAGACCTCCCAACACCGAAAGCAGAATCATGAACGGATGAATCTTGACCCTCCTGTTGATGATGATAGGAGCCAAGAAATTGTCGATAAAACCGACAGCGACCACTCCCCAAATAAGGAGACCGATGGCCGGACCCGTGGCACCCGTGAAGAAGAGGTACGCAACGCCAGGCACGATCACGAGCGCGGTGCCGATACCTGGGATGAGTGCGGAAATAGCTGCGATCGATCCCCACAAAGCAGGACTTGGCACGCCGAAGATAGCAAAGCCGATACCCGTGAGCACACCTTGAACGATACCGACCGAGATGCTTCCTGCGAATATGGAGTATATAGTCTGTTCAAGCTTGCCAAATATACGTTCATCATCAGCGTCTCCCAGTGGAGACAGCGAAATGATCTGACGCTTGAGTTCACGGCCATCACGGAGGAAGTAGAAGAGCGCCAGACACATGATGAACACACTGAGCGCTATCTTCGATACGCCACCGAAGACCACATCCAGATTGGCAAAGAGCCATTCGAGCGCCCTCTGGAGGATTGTAGTGATGTTGAACGAATCAAATGAATACGCCGGATAGAGGCCGAGGAACACGCGTGAAAGCCCGGATGTTGCTGCGTTGAGAGAGGTGATCACCTGAGATCTACCGGCCTCATCAGTCAAGAATGCGTACATGGTCTGCACTTCGGTGTATATCTTACCCGCAACAAGAAGTACTGGCACACATATCACCACTATGATGAGTATGGTCGTAATCACCGCGGCGAGACTACTGCGCTCCCGATCACGGAACAATATCCGTATCATGAGACGATGTGCAGGACCCGCAACGACCGCAAGGGCTGCCGCAAGGACGATTGGCGTCAGGAAGGGCATAAAAATGAGAACTGCCAAGACTATCGCAGCCAAAAGGAGGCCGAAGAAGAACTGACTTGGAGGTGTGGTTATCATGATATTACATTACCACACTATCAAATTATTGTGAATTTTTTGTCTTTACGGGATATACAGCACCCGTATATCTAAGGAAGATCCGCAGTTTCGACAAGTTCCTCTTTGAGGATTTTTGCAGAATATTCAGCTGTCGATGGCTTATCGAAAAGGAACTTCCCTGTAAATTTCTTGCCTTGCAAAAGCAATGGCAACCAATAACGGTCATCGGACCACATATCATCAAAAGGTATCTCCTGAACATTGAACCACTGAGGTCTCATTTCCTCACTTTCTACCGGTTCCCCTTCGAAGCTTTCTATCTTGAACACATGAACCTCCATCATCTTCGGGTCATTTTCAAATTCAAACTCCAATATGCCCGCCTTTTCGAGTTTCAAAGCTTTGATACTTGCCTCTTCAGTCAATTCTCGGTGAGCAGCGCCCTCAATACCTTCATCGGGCATAACCTTGCCACCAAACCCGTTCCATCTCCCCGCACCAAATCCCCTCTTCTTCATACCAAGAAGCACTCTACCATCCTGATGGACTATGCAGAGCGTAAAGAGTTTTCTTGGTTTTGTCTCCATAAATTGCTAATAGTCTACTTTTCCTTATGACAGACATATTACTTCCCAACTCCGTGGCACTTCTTGTATTTCTTGCCGCTTCCGCATGGACACAAGTCATTCCTGCCAACTTCCGGTTCTTTCTTTACTGAAGACTGCGCGTTACCTGATCCGTCACCCCCTCCAATGATGGATGCATTTTCATGGACTTCCTTGAGGTCCTTCTGCTCCTGTACAACCGGAGCAGCGTTACCTACAGGTACCACATGAGGAATCACTTTCACGACCTGCTCACGCATGGCCGCCTGCATCTCCTTGAAAAGCCTCAAACCTTCCTTCTTGTATTCTACGAGAGGATCACGCTGACCGTAGGCGCGCAGATTAACGCTCGAACGGGTGTAATCCATGACTTCAAGGTGCTCAACCCAATACATATCGATTGCCTGAAGGAGCACCATGCGAATCGCGTCAAAGAACATGTCGCGGCCGAATTCAACGGATTTCTTGGAAATAACCTCACCGAGAGAATCATCACCAACGATCTCCTTCAATTCCGTCTCAACTTCATCTACTGTTCCGAGCAAAACCTTCCTTCTGCGGCCATACATGTTCTTTCTCTGTGTGTTGATGACGTCATCGAACTCGAGCACATGCTTACGGGAATCGAAGTTGAATCCTTCGATTTTCTGCTGGGCACTCTCGAGGGACTTGGAAATGAGCTTGTGCTCGATCGGCTCATCCTCGGCGACACCGAGCTTACCCATCATAGACTTGAGCATATCCGAGGCAAACACGCGCATGAGCGTATCCTCGAGAGACACGAAGAACTGTGTTTCGCCTGGATCTCCTTGGCGACCTGAACGACCGCGGAGCTGGTTGTCGATACGGCGTGCCTCATGACGTTCGGTGCCGATCACAAAGAGACCTCCGGCGGCTTTTACTTCCTGTGATGTTTCAGGTGTGCTCGGGTTACCGCCGAGTTTGATATCGACACCGCGACCTGCCATGTTGGTAGCAATAGTAACTGCTCCCTTCTTACCAGCCTGAGCAATGATCTCCCCTTCCTTCTCATGGTTCTTGGCATTGAGCATCTGGTGCGGTATGCCTTCGGCCTTGAGGAAGTGTGAGAGCAACTCGTTCTTCTCGATAGATACTGTACCAATAAGGACCGGCTGGCCTTTTTTGTGCAATTCCTTGATAGTGCGTGCGAGGGCCTTGAACTTACCAAGCTCGGTCTGGAATATCTGATCATTGCGGTCGATACGAACCGGCTTATTGTTGGTTGGGATAACAGAAACTTCGAGGCCATACACCTTGAAGAATTCCTCTGCGGAAGTTGCTGCGGTTCCCGTCATACCAGAAAGCTTGGGATACATGCGGAAGAAGTTCTGGAATGTGACCGATGCGTAGGTACGAGATTCCTGTTGGATACCGACACCTTCCTTGGCCTCAATAGCCTGATGGAGACCATCGGACCAACGACGGCCTGGTTGCATACGCCCCGTAAATGTATCAACAATCACAATCTGACCTTCTTTGACTACATAGTCGATATCCTTCTTATAGAGTGCGGTTGCTTTGATAGCGGTCTCCAGATGATGAACCGACTTGATACCCTTGTCGGTGTAGATATTTTCAATATTGAGAGCCTTCTCAGCTTTGGTGATACCGTCAGACGTGAGCGAGATCGAGCGATGCTTCTCATCGACAGTGTAGTCAGACTCCTGTGCAAACGATTTCACCAGTGTTGCGAACTGTTTGTATGTAGATTCAGCATCACGAGTCGGCGAAGAAATGATCAGTGGTGTGCGCGCCTCATCGATGAGGATAGAGTCGATCTCGTCGACGATAGCATAGCTTGGTTCACGCTGACAAAGCCTATCAGGGCTGTACACGAGGTTGTCACGCAAATAATCAAAACCGAACTCATTGTTCGTACCATAGGTGATATCAGCTGCATACGCGTCTCGGCGAGATACCGGGCGCAGGAATTCATGAACCACCTTGAATGCACCGAGCTGATCGCGTTCCGTATCGAGCTCATCAGAAGATTCTACGGACGCTGGCGCCTCCTTGTGTGTCGGATCATACAAAAATGATGTCTCATTGCCGATCACACCGACAGAGAGTCCGAGAAAGGCGTATATCTGGCCCATCCAGACTGCATCACGCCTTGAGAGGTAGTCGTTAACTGTGACAACATGCACTCCTTTGCCTGTAAGAGCATTCAAATATGCAGGAAATGTCGCCACCAAGGTCTTACCTTCTCCCGTCCTCATCTCTGCGATACCGCCAGAATTGAGTACCATGCCACCCAGAAGCTGTACGTCAAAATGACGCTGACCGAGTGTACGGCGTGATGCCTCGCGCACAACAGCGAACGCTTCGGGGAGAATATTATCAAGTGTTTTTCCTTCAGCGAGCGACTTCTTGAACTCGTCGGTCTTGGCTCGAAGATCAGTATCAGAAAGAGCCTTGATTGTATCTTCAAGGGCGTTTATGCGTGCGACGATAGGTTCGAATGCTTTGACATTCTTGGTATGGGTGCGGGTGAATATGTTGGAAAATATAGCCATAAGAGTAGATGGCACTGTACCATATTTGGGACAATAAAAAAACTAATTGACCCACTCAACCTCTCCCTCTATATCTATGCCCGTCTTCTCCTTGACCGCCTTCATGAGATCTTGCGCCAACTTGACCACTTCCTCAGACGTCGCACCGGGCTTGGCCACAAGTACCAGCGCCTGCTTCTCATACACACAGACATTGCCGACACAGAGCCCTTTCACATTACAGACCTTGTCGAGTATCCACCCGAGTGAAACCTTGACCCTATCATCAGGTTCAGGAAATCCCGGTAAATCAGGATACCGTTTCTTGAGCTCAGCGAATGCTACCGCACTAATAACAGGGTTCTTAAAAAATGATCCTGCCGTTCCCCACAACTTCCAATCAGGTAGTTTACCCCATCGAATATCAATGACCGCATCACGTACTTCTTGCAATGTAGGCTCTGCAATTTCTTTTTCGGCAAAATACTGCTGGACTTCCCTATAGCTCGTATTCACCTTCCCATTTTTGAAAAGCCCAAAATACACTCTCGTGATAACATACTTACCCTTGTCATGCTTGAAGACGCTATCCCGGTATGAAAAACCACACTCAGCTTTTGAAAGTTGCACAAAGGTGAGCGTTGGGATGTGGAACGCACGCACCTCGATGATTGTCTCTGAAACCTCTGCCCCATATGCACCGATATTCTGAACAGGCGCCGCACCGACTGTACCCGGTATCGCAGAAAGATTCTCCAACCCATATATCCCTTCAGAAACAGTCTTTTCTACCAAGTCATCCCAGAGTTCGCCAGCTGCTGCAGTAACACAGACAGCTCCACTCTCCTTCTCTTCTATGGTGATACCCTTGATACGCATGCGAATGACGAGTCCATTGAACCCTTTTCCTGAAATAAGGATGTTCGATCCGCCTCCCAAGATAAAGATCTGGAGATCCTTCTCTCGCGCAAACTGGCACGCCTCAACAAGCTCGTCTTCTGTGTTGACGGAGCAATAAAATCGCGCCAGCCCACCGAGTTTGAATGTAGTATAGGGGGCAAGCGATACCTTTTCTTTGATGATCAATGCCATGATTGTTGTTTTTGCGCCAACTGATGGCGACGGGTGCGAGCTCCAAATAAAATGTTTAAATTTATGTGAGTACAGCCGTCGCCGTCACTTGGTACAATCTATTCGCAATTATATACAAATGTACACATACAATCAAATAGTAGAGATTCACTGAGTATGCCGAGACCCTTCTGGGTGGTGACAAAGGCCTCATTGTCCACGTCACGAGGAAGCACTTTTCCAAAAAATTTTCTTCGGCAACTTCTTCTTTTGATGTGGTGTAGTATGCCAAACGACGGCCCCAAACCTCAACATTCTACAGCACAAAAATTCATTTCTGTGAATGAAAAAAATTGAAGAAACTATGTACTGGACTCCAAGCGTTTTCCGAGCCCACATTCCTCTTGTTATTTGAATATGATGGAATTCGCGCGGTGAATTACGCAAAAGCCCGCCGAGGGCGGGACTTTGCGAAACATTTATTTATTGGAAGTCCCACACATGGGTACTCACATCGCTAGTATATCACTGCCCTCTATCGAGTCAAGAGCCTATTTTGCGCCAGCCTGTACCTCCTTGATAGCAGCATCTATCTGTTCCTTGTACTCAGGGAAATCCTTGGCAATAGCGCGCAAAGTCTCAGTCGCTGACCAGGTCATGCCAGCAGAATACTGTGTCTGTGCAAGTGCCGTACGGAGATTGACGTTCTTGGCATCGGCAGCGATAAGCCTATTGTATATAGCTATCGCCTTATCATACTGCTTGAGCGAGGCATATGCCTGAGCTGCGCGCTGGGTCTCGAAGATAGTAGGGTCATTATCGAACTGCACGCGCGCCTCAGCATCCTTGCCGGCAATAATCATAGAGGTTGCATATGCTGAGCGAGCATCATCATATGTAGGATCTGCATCATACGCTGTCTTGAGCAATGCAAGTGCTTCATCCTTCTTGCCCTCGGCCACATACAAAGTGGCGAGCTGGAATGCTACCGCCTGCTTACCTGGAGTCAGTTCGCGAGCCTTCTCAAGGAGCTTCTTCGCTTCTGCGGTCTGATTGAGATTGCTCAGGAAGAGACCTCCGAGAATATACATGCGTGCATCTTCGGGAGCATCCGCAATCTGTTCCTGGATCTGCTTGACTGTCAGATCGTAGAAAGCTTGCTTGACCGGACCTGGATATGGGTTGCTAACTACGCCAGTAGCACATGAAATGAGCTGTTCACGTGCTTCCTGAGCAGCCATTGCGGAATCAATCTTGAAAAGACCTTCAAAAAGCGCAATATCCGCACGACCAGCCGTGGAGCACGCTCTCAAAGCGTCTATCAAGCTAGTGTTGGCTTGAATATTACGAACATTAAGAAAGTATATTCCTGCAGCGAGCGCGACGATAGCGATCGGGGCGACGATATACTCGACTGCATCACGGCTGAATGTCTTGGTCTCGAGCCACTTCTCTACTTTGGACTTGGAAGATCGTTCAGCAGATCCGAGTGAACCGGCAAATCCCAGGATCGCAAAGAAGAAGACGTAGCTGGCGAGGTTGTCGAACACGAAAATATTGTGGACAGCATATCCCACGATGAGACCCGTGAGAGTGCTCTTCTCAGCTATAGTAATCCTCGACTTCCACACAGCCATGAGTGCAAAAACATAGAGTGCGAGATACGAGAGCACACCAACAGCCCCTGACGCGACCAACCAATCAAGGAAGACGCTGTGAGCGCGGTCGAACCACTGCTCTTGATTCCACATCTTCGGATTGTAGTGCTGATTGAACACATAGTTGAAATTCTCCTGACCCCATCCGAGAATTGGGCGCTCAGTGAAGCCCTTGAGAGCCATCGGCCACACATAGGCACGTGCCTGCGTCTTGGTATCAGTGAGCGAGATAGATGCGATACGGTTGAGGGACGGGCTATTCTTGACGAAGGCTGTATCGCGGCTCAAGAAGAGTGCACCAGTAAGTACCAAGATGAGGCCAATGGCACCAGCCGCTATAGAACGGGAGCGTATCGACTCTTTCTTGGCAAAGAGAGCATATAGAGCAAGGGCGAGCAGAGCACCACCTGCCAAGCCGATGATCGTTCCGCGAGTCTGTGTTTGGATAATAATGAAGCTGAATACAAGCGCCAGGAGCGGATACGCCCACTTCAGAAAACTAGCATTAGCGATCTTGCCGGCATAGGCAACGAAGGAGAGGTACGCAGCTATACCTACATGCATGAGCATGTACACCGCAAGATATGCAGCATTGCCGAGTGAAGCATCGAGACGGACACTACCCTGATGAATCTCCGCCCAGCCAAACATCTGAGCAAACGCGTATCCTACTACTACGACCGCGACACCCAGCGAGAAGTTGAACCAACGACGCCACATGCGCTTACCCTCTTCATCATGGCCAAAAAGATGAGTAGCGGTCATGTAGAACATCCAGAGATGAGCAATAACCAACCAGCCCTCCATGCGCTCGAAGTTTGAGACCATACTGCGGACTGGATTGACTCCGAGAAGATCGGCGATCAGGGTGATGACAGCGAAGAGCGTTACACTGATGGTAAGCGCGGTGAATCGAGGACGATACTTTGCATCAAGAAATGCCAACAGGATCCATGCAACGAAAGCAACCTCAACCAAGATGCGGAAATAGAACGCTTTGCCCGTAATAAATGGAAAGAAGAACCCGTCCGCGACGATCAGTGGGAAGATAGGTATGAGAAAAATGAGACCAACGGACAACGAACGGAGGATTTTCTGGAGGTTCATAGTAATGGACGCTGATGGTTATTTGGTAAGTACCGCAAAATATACCACGCCTATCCCAAACATGCCACGGACATGTAATCGACGCCGCCACGAGGAAGCTCCGCAAATGAAAAACCGTTACACATCAACGGTTTCCCATTGATATGTAACGGTGGTTAGACCATGACCTCAATCCTTCTTACCGCAAGACAGTTGTCCCGAATCCCATCGGCCATAAACCGAAAGAATAAATTGACCGCCTCGGCAAATTTATGGATTTCGTTGAGCGGATCGCCGTCTTCCGGAACACGGATTTTCAACCAGCTGTCCTCGGAAAGCGGCTCCTGTTGTTGCTTCTGCCGCTCAGAAAGATACCCGAACCAGATCTCCCTTCCCAAACCATCCTGCGTGTCGAGTACGATTTCTTTGTCCGTCGCCGGAATGAAGCCGAGTTGTCGAGCAACATCGGGGCGACACATCACAACGGCCGCTAATGTAATACGATATTTCATTGTAAATGTCCTCTTTTTGTTTTTGGTTATACCCACGAATCTCCCACAATTGGGAGCTTAAATCCTGTACTAAGTATAGCATATATAATGCTATTTGTCAATATTTATAGAGCGCTAATTAAAGCTTAAATAGGGCCCCAATCAAAGGCTTTTTACTAGTGAACCAACTTGACACCTTTTGACACTTTGCTAGAATAGAGCTCTATGACAGAAGAGATAAAACCTCATGGCGTCTATACGACAAGCGAAACACAAGACATACTCCGTGTAAGCGAGAGCACGATCAAGCGCATGCTCAAGAAAGGACTCCTCCGCGCCAACAAAGTCGGCGGGCAGTATCGTATCCTCGGCAAAGAAATACTCCGCGTCCTCTCCCCTGAACTCGAACAAGAAGCAGTCAAGTCATACCTCGGTCTCAAGAAGAAGGTCGTGGACAAGATAAATAAGTGGTGATCCAGCAGGATCACCTACTGGGTAAAAAGTGCTAGAATACATTTCTCTCATGAGCATCATCACGACTATCAAACCAAAGAAGATATTCCATTTCTCGGATCTCCGCGAACTCTGGAACTACAAGGAGCTCCTTTACTTCTTCACCTGGCGTGACCTCAAGGTCCGCTACAAGCAGACTGTCATCGGTGCAGGCTGGGCAATATTCCAACCTTTCATCACCATGGTGGTCTTCTCCATCTTCTTCGGAGGACTAGCCAAGATGCCTTCTGACGGCGTCCCCTACCCGATCTTCGTCTATGTCGGTCTTATTTTCTGGCAATTTTTCTCGAGCGCGCTCGGCGACACCAGCAATGTACTCATCAGCAACCAGGCAATCATCACCAAGGTCTACTTCCCGCGCCTCATACTCCCCATCTCCTCGGTCATCACCAAGCTCGTAGATTTTGCCATTGCTGCGGCCATCCTCGTCGGCCTGATGTTCTACTATGGATATACGCCGCACATCAGCGGCCTGCTTCTCATACCGCTTCTCCTTCTCATCACTTTCATGGCAGCGGTTGGCGGTGGACTGATCCTTGCCTCGATCAATGTAAAATACCGTGACGTCCGTTACGCACTGCCTTTCTTCATTCAGCTCCTCCTCTTCGTAACTCCGGTCATCTACCCCGCCTCGATCGCCGGAGCATATTCGAAATTCTTGGCCATCAACCCGATGATGGGAGTCATCCAGAATGCCCGCGCGGCACTCCTCGGTACCGCGCCGATCAACTGGCTCCTCCTTGGCATCTCGCTCATCGCCTGCTTCATACTGCTCATTGTGGGAATCTATGTCTTCAAAAAGGTCGAGAGGTACTTCGCTGATATCGTCTAACATTCTATATATATATGTCCTCCCCCATCATCGAAGTAAAGAATATCGCCAAGAGCTACAAGATCACACATGAACGTGGTGGATATATCGCTCTGCGCGACGTGATCACCGATGCATTCAAGCATCCCTTGCGTTACCTCGGCTCGAAATTCAAGGATATGACAGGGCTCACCAAGAAAGAGGTCTTCTGGGCACTCAAAGATATCAACTTCACAGTGAATCCTGGTGAAGTGGTCGGCATCATCGGTCACAATGGGGCCGGAAAATCTACCCTACTCAAGATCCTCTCCCAGATCACCTCGCCCACCGAAGGCGAGATCACGCTTCACGGCAAGGTCGGCAGCCTGCTCGAAGTCGGAACCGGCTTCCATCCGGAACTCACTGGCCGCGAGAACATATTCTTGAATGGCGCCATCCTCGGCATGACCCGAAAAGAGATGGCCTCCAAGTTCGATGCGATCGTCAGATTTGCAGAGATCGAAAAATTCCTCGATACGCCGGTAAAATACTATTCCAGCGGTATGTACGTACGCCTCGCCTTCTCGGTGGCAGCACACATGGAGCCAGACATCCTCATCATCGATGAGGTGCTCGCTGTGGGCGATGCCGATTTCCAGAAGAAATGTCTCGGCAAAATGGATCAGATCACCCGTGAGGACGGCCGCACGATCTTATTCGTCAGTCACAACATGGAAGCTGTCAGGAAACTCTGCAACCGTTGCATCCTCATCGAGAAGGGTGTGGTCAAAGCATCAGGAGACACTGATGAAATTATCAGCATGTATCTCAAGGATCCGCTCGTGCGCGAAAAAGGTGTCGATGTCCGCATGCGCCATGACCGCAAAGGTGCGGGGCGCGTGAAGATAGATTCATTCTTCATTGAGGAAAATGGCAAAAAGGTCAACACACTCAAGACAGGAGGCTCATACACACTCTGCTTCGAATATACGACTGACGGGTCTCCTGTGAATGACGTGAACGCAACTTTCTCCATCACTGCAGAGTCTGGTACACCACTCATCCTCGCTTCGACCAATCTGACCAAAGAACAATTTGCCACCCTCCCACAAAAAGGAGTCATCCGCTGTAGCATCGACCAGAAGTTCCCACTCAATGTAGGGACCTATGGCGTCTCAGTGGATCTCCATGCAGGTGAAAATCGTGAAGACCATGTCAAGAATGTAGCCGTGTTCCGTGTTGATGAAGGTGACTATTACGGCACAGGCGTGCAGACCGCACATAGCCCCATCTTCATTGACCAAAAGTGGAGTGTCGTAGAGCGGAAATAACTATCAATCATATGACTATTCGAGATAGATACAACATGAAGTCGGTCGAGCGCGAAGATGCTCCTGCACTCGATGCGATCGTGCACACCATAGAGGCACCCTCTTCAAACACTCCTACAGGCGTACCCACAAAATATCTCGAGGTAGGAGCAGGTCTCGGACGCTTCCCTCTCAAGCTTCGCACCATCCACCCCAAAGAGAAGCTCGACATCGAGTGCCTCGAAGTCAACACAACCGTCGCACAAAAACTCACGGAAAAAGGGTTCAAGACTGCAGCAGCATCTGCAACAAAAATGCCCTACGCAGACTCATCGTTCGATATCGTCCACTGCGCACATGTCATCGAGCATTTCAGTTATCCCGAAGTAACCCTTCTCCTTGAGGAACTTTTCCGTGTGGTAAAGCCGGGGGGTATCGTTATCATACGAAGCCCTCTCATGTACCCTGGTTTCTACAATGAACTCGACCATATCAAGCCATACCCACCCAAGGCGATCATGCACTATTTCACCCTCGAGCAGCAACAAAAGCAGGGTGCACACCAAGTCAATCTCATCAGCAATTGGAATCGTCGCGAAGGACTCGAATTCTCATGGCCGCTACCAGGTATATCGATCATCAATCGTATCTCGCTGTGGTTCTGGACAATGACCGGATGGCCCCGTAGTAAAACAAATGGATACGTAGCTGTATTCACTAAGGAATAAATCCATGAAGATACTCGTCATAGACACAGACTATCAGGAACATATAGAGAATTCCTATCGGAAATATCCGAATCTGTCGTCGCTTTCGTATGTCGAGCAGAAAAAGGCTCTCGAACAAGAAAATTCAGGTCCAGCTCTCCCGTGTGTACGAGCACTCTCCTTATTGGGACATGAGGTCGAATTGATCATCGTGAACAATGAAAGACTACAAAAAGCATGGATAAAGGAACACTCCTTAAATTCACCGCAAAAAACTCCTACGCTTTCAGCAAAGCTGCACTACCTGATTCACAAGAAATGGGGCTGGCAAGAAGAAATACTCGAGGCCCAAGTACGCGCATATAAGCCCGATGTTATATATTCGATTACCCGCGACCTCGATACCGCATTCAACATGCGTATAAAGAAGCTGACGAAACTCTATGTACTCCAGATCGCCAGCAAACTGCCAACCATGGACGCTTTCAAGCCCTACGATTTTGTAGTTTCTTCTCTTCCAAATCAGGTGGAGTACCTACACAATCACGGTACAAAATCCTACTATCTGAAGCTCGCATTCGATCAGACTATATTGGAAAATCTACAGCCAGCAGCGTTGACATATGACATCACCCACATCGGAGGCTATGATCAGATTCACGCAGACCGCAACCGCACCTTGGAAGCAGTCGCGCACGCGATAAAGCTTGATGCATGGGGCTATGGGATTGAAAACCTTCCCGCCGAGTCAGCTATACGGAAAAATTATCACGGCGAAGCATGGGGCTCAGAGATGTTCTCCATATTGAGAAATAGCAAAATAACCATAACGGGACATGTGAAGAAAGTGGCTGGAGACTACGCCAACAATATGCGTATGTATGAAGCTACGGGCGTCGGATGCCTCCTTATGGTCGATAACAAAAAGAATATTGGGGATATATTCGTGCCAGGAAAAGAAGTGGTCACCTATGACTCACCAGAGGATCTCGTACAAAAAATACAGTACTATCTTACGAACGAGTCCGAACGAGCTCAGATAGCGAAGGCTGGGCAGCACAGAACACTCACCGAGCATACCTACGAGCACCGGATGAGAGAACTATGCAGCATGCTGCAAGAAAATCTATCATGAAGAAATTCATAGAAAACAAAATACGCCAGATTGAGGATGCCCACGCGTTTAACCCACGCTGGTTCGGAATATTCTTGAACCCATTTTTTATCACACGAAGGCATCTATACCGAAAATTCTTTGAGTTCTCCAAAACGCTCAAGCCCGGAAATTCCATCCTTGATGTCGGTTGCGGCATCAAGCCTTACGAGCAACTTTTCAAAGGGAACGAGTATACCGGCATCGAAGTTTCCGAAAGCGGCCATGATCGTGGCGCTATGGATGCTGATCTTTTCTTCGATGGTAAAAATATACCTTTCCCTGCAGAGAAGTTCGATATTGTTATAGCCTCTGAGGTATTCGAGCATGTAGAGTACCTGCCCGAATTGACCAAGGATATACATCGTGTACTCAAACCCGGAGGAACACTATTTTTATCGATGCCATTTGTATGGCCCGAACATGAAAAACCCTACGATTTTCAGAGATTCACCTCCTTCGGACACCAGAAGCTACTCAAGGAATGCGGCTTCGAGATCAAGAAGATCGAGCACACCACAGGTATTTTCGGAACATGTGCACAGATTATGTCTGACTTCCTTATAGACTGGACAAACTCCCTGCTCGATCGTGGTGGATTATCAGGCCTCAGATATAAGTTGAAATTCATTGGTTCACGCATAATCATAGCTATTGTATGTGCGCCAATACAGATCATCGGCCTCGTGTTCGATCGTATCTTCAGCAAGAAAGGTATCACTCTCGACTATATTGTGACGGCCCGAAAAATATGAACTCCATGAAAAATTACGCCCCCATAGCCCTCTTTGTCTACAATCGTCCTGAGCATACACAAAAAACGATTGAAGCTCTGCAGCAGAATATGCTTGCTGCCGAAAGCGATCTTTTCATCTTCGCCGATGGAGCCAAGAATGAAGCGGCACTGGAAGGAGTCACTGCTGTTCGCACATACCTCAAATCAGTTGCAGGTTTCAAATCTGTGCATATAGTAGAGCGTGCGGAAAATTACGGCCTGGCCAAATCAATCATCACTGGTGTCACCGAGATCGTGAACACATACGAGCAGATAATTATCGTTGAGGACGATCTCGTCACTTCACCATATTTCCTCACCTATATGAACGACGGACTCAACCTCTACAAACACGATAACAAAGTAGCGAGCATCCACGGGTACAGCTACGCTGTAAAGGAAAAACTTCCCGAGACATTCTTTCTGCGAGGTGCAGACTGCTGGGGCTGGGCTACTTGGAAGAGAGCCTGGGCCGAATTCAATCCAGACGGTAAGGCCCTCTTGATACAACTCGAGGAACAAAATCTGACACAAGCATTCGATCTCGATGGATCGTACCCTTTCACTGATATGTTGAAAGGTCAGATTGCCGGCACAAACAATTCCTGGGCAGTACGCTGGCACGCCTCCTCATTTCTAGCAGCAAAACTCACGCTCTATCCGGGCATATCGCTCGTCGATAACATCGGTCATGACACGACCGGTACACACTCCAAGAAGACACTGAAATACCGCAGTACGCTATCTGACCGGAAGATCCGGGCCGAACGGATCCCGCTCCAAGAAGACTCTCGTGCACGCGCACTGTTCGCCGACTATCTCCGACCAAAAAAACCGAGCATCATCCGTCGAATTATCAATAAGATCCGCTCATAAGCCTGCTCAAACCTACACTCGCATGTCGAAATTTTTCCAAAAAATTCAGTCGCAGAAATACAACCCGAAGCTCCTCGGCATGGTCTTCAACCCATTCTATTTCGTGCGCCGCGCCTTGCACCAGAATATGAAGGAGTTGAGCAGCCACATCACCGGCAAAGTTCTGGATGTCGGCTGCGGCACCAAGCCCTATGAGAAGCTTTTCACGCACGCAACCGAATATATCGGCATGGACTACGACTCTCCGGAGAATAGGAAGATCAAGCAGATAGATGTGTTCTACGACACTAAGAAGTTCCCTTTTGCAGACGAAACCTTTGACGGCATCATATTCACTCAAGTGCTTGAACACGTCTTCAATCCCGACGAATTCCTTACAGAAATCAACCGCACCCTCAAGAAGGGCGGCAGCATACTCATGAGCGTGCCGTTCGTCTGGGACGAGCACTCCCAACCTTACGACTATGCGCGGTATTCTTCATTTGGCGTTGCACATCTCCTCAAAGAACATGGCTTCACGATTATCGAGCACCGAAAAAGCCTCAACGATATTCGCGTGATATTCCAGCTTATCGCCTGCTATATCCACAAGTCGCTCCCTTTCAAGAACTACTACCTGAAGCTACTCAGCTATGCCATACTCATAGCGCCGGTAACAATAATCGGATCCATCCTGTACCGGATACTGCCGAAGAATAATGATCTCTACATGGATAATATTATCGTGGCAAAGAAATAAACTGACATGAAGAATACTCTAAAAAACAAGCTCCGCAATCTGAAGTCCGTCATACCAACGCCACTTTGGTCATTCGCTAAAAAGTGTTTGTATACTCTGCGTCCTCGCACAGAAAAAGCTTCGGGCCACTATAGTATTCTGAAAAATCCAAATCTCGCAGAACTTAAAAGAAAATATGAGGATATCTGGAAGGATTCATCTATTCCTGCCCAACAGCTCAAAGTTAACGCTCGATCCCCTAAAAGCGCACCTGTCTATGAAGCTGCAGTTAAACTTATCCGTGCAACACATTTGACCAAGCCGACCATCCTCGAAATTGGCTGCTCGACAGGATATTACGCAGATGTATTCAAAGACGCAGGACTCGAGGTCTCATATGAAGGATGTGATTATTCAGAGGCTTTTGTAGCAAAAGCAAAAGAACTGCATCCGGGTATATCATTTCGGACTGAAGACGCTACAAAACTCGGATATCCTGATACATCTTTCGATATCGCCATATCAGGCTGCTGTATACTCCATATTATCGATTACGAGAAGGCTATTGCCGAGACCGCTCGCGTCGCTACGCAGTATGCATTATTTCACCGCACGCCAGTCGTGAGATCGACATCGACAACCTATGCAGAAAAGATCGGCTATGGCCTGCCAATGTTCGAGATATTCTTCAATGAGTCTGAACTATTCGACCTCTTCAAGAAATACGGTCTCGACGTTGCAGCGAGTGAAACCATCAGTTCGATGAATGTTCCAGGTCTTGGTGAGCCCGTATTAATAACCAGCTATCTATGCAAAAAATCATGAAGCATCTCTACGTAACATTGTTCGATAAAGGATTCACCAATCGTGGACTCGCACTTCATGCGTCGCTCATAAGATATGCACCCCAGCCTTTCCAACTCTATATCCTCTGCGTTGACGAAGAATCTCATGCATTACTCACGAAACTCGCGCTACCACGCGTCACTCTCGTAAGTCGTGTTGAATTCGAACAAAAAGAGCCAGCGATTGCCGCCACGAAAAAAACCAGAACTCTCGAAGAATACTGTTGGACGCTCGGAAGCGGATTCACTCAGCATGTAATGAAAAACTATACAGATCCAGGTGATGCGTCTCAACTCGTCATCTACGTCGACGCCGACCTTTACTTCTATTCATCGGTACAGCCTATATTTGACCTCTTCGGGAACAATTCGACTCTTATCATTCCACACAATCACCCAGAGAATCGTCGCCACAAAGAGAAGGATGTGGGGAAATACAATGTCGGCATGGTGATTTTCAGAAACGATGACGATGGTCGAGCATGTCTAACCTGGTGGAGCGACAAATGTATCGAATGGTGTTACGCGCGAGTAGAACCTGACCGTTTTGGCGATCAGAAGTATCTCGACTTTTTTGAAGAAAAATTCAAAGGCGTTTACATTCTCACCCACAAGGGATCCAATCTCGCCCCATGGTGCATTGGCAATTTCAAGGACAAAATATACCGTAAAAATGGAGTAGTAATGATCGATGATGTTCCACTCATCTTTTTCCATTTCTCAAGCTTCAAAATATATTTTCTGCCATCACCGTTCAGGGTCTCTATAGCCAAGACGGCTCACAACTATGGTAAACCAACCTTCATCAAAAGGCTCATCTATAATCAGTACCGCAACGAGCTCTACAAGGCGATGAAAACCATCCGCATGATACAGCCCGATTTTATCGCCGGAACTATCCAGCGTACAGGTATTTCGGATGAGCTGAAGACTGTCGCCTTCCCTCTCTGGTGGTGGGCGTTCAAGGATCTCATCAGGCCATTTTTGCAGCCTATTATCAATATATTCAGGCCCCGAAAGGCGGTATAATATGATGAATATGACTACATCCAAGAAGATCATGGTAACCGGAGGATTAGGCTTCATTGGCTCCAACTTCATCGAGATGGCGCTCGAACGAGGCTATCGCGTGGTCAACATCGACAAGATGACCTATGCCGCCCGCAAGGACACCAATTTTGACCAGCATCCAAACTACGAGTTCATCCGCGCCGATATTGCCGAGCTCAAAGCGCTTCCAGGTGGCATATCAACCATTGTGAACTTCGCCGCCGAGTCTCATGTCGACAACTCCATCGCATCCAACGAAGTTTTCTTCAAGAGCAACGTCAAGGGAGTCCATACCCTGCTCGAACTTCTTCGCCGCAAGGATGCCGTCGATCGCCCACTCCTCGTCCATATCTCGACCGACGAGGTCTACGGAGACCGTGATACCGACTTCTTCACAGAAGAAGACAAGCTCAAGCCATCGAGCCCTTATTCTGCAACCAAGGCTGCCGCCGATCAGCTCGTGTTCGCATGGTCGCGCACCTACGGTGTCCGCTCGCGTCTCTGCCGTGGTAGCAACAACTATGGTTACGGTCAGCAGGCGGAGAAGCTCATCCCCAAGACCATCAAGCTCACTACCAAAGGCTCCAAGGTTCCTGTTCATGGCAACGGCAAGTACATTCGTGAATGGATATATGTGAAGGATTATTGCGAAGCAGTCTTCAAGGTCATGGAGGAAGGAAAGGATGATGAGATATACAATATCTCATCCGGAGAAAGCCACACCAACCTCGAAGTCATCAAAATGATCCTCAAACATATGGGCAAGCCACAGGACTTCTATGAGTTCGTGGGCAACAGGAGCGGTCAAGATGTACGCTATGCCATTGCTGCTGATAAGATCCGCTCACTCGGTTGGACTCCGAAGATGACCCTCGATGCCTATATACCCGAATATCTCAAGCTCTGCGAGACAGGCACCGCCAAAATCAAACAAGGCATGAAGGCAAAGATCGCTAGCAAGATCAAAGGGCTTATCGGTAAATAAGCCGCCCCAAATGAAAAAAGAATTCTACAAAATGCTGAAGTTCCCGAGCCGCGATACCAAGAACGGAGTTTTGACCATGTATGAATATGTACAGAATAAAGGCGTCGAGAAACTTCCCTTCCAACCGAAAAGGATACTGACCATGCAGGGCATGAAGAACGACGACACCCGCGGCGGTCATACGCATCACGAGACGAACCAGATACTTTTCTGCCTCCAGGGATCATGTTCGGTAGATCTCGACAATGGCTCTGAGAAGACGTCCGTCGCGCTCTCAGCGGCCAATGAAGGTGTACTGCTCCTCCCGTATGTGTGGCATGTCATGCATAGCTTCAGCGATGACGCGATCCTGCTCGTCATCGCCGACACCGAATATGACGAGAAAGACTACATCCGAAGTTACGACGACTTCATGAAATTCGTTGCAGAGAAAAAGCCATGGTAATCCCCTTCTTCGATAGTCAGCGCAGCTGGAAAAAGATAGAGCCGGAAGTAATGGCCGCCATCAAACGCGTCCTCGACTCGGGCAAGTATATTCTCGGAAAAGAGGGTGAATCTCTCGAACAGGAATTCTCCGCGTTCATTGGTGCAAAATACGCCATCGCTGTGAATTCTGGCACTGATGCGCTCAAAATCGCCCTGCGAGCACTCGGCGTACAGGCTGGCGATGAAGTGATCACCGTAGCGAATACTGCCGTACCAACCGTGAGCGCGATCCGGGAACTCGGCGCAACCCCCATTTTTGTAGACACAGACCACTACTTCACCATCGACACAAGTAAGATAGAGGCTGCAATCACAACAAAGACTCGTGCGATTGTACCCGTCCACCTCTATGGCAATGCCTGCGATATGGATGCAATCATGAAAATTGCGCACAAACACAAGCTCATCGTCGTCGAAGACTGCGCACAATCGACGGGGACACAACTGAACGGAAAGACGATCGGTAGCTTCGGCAATGCTGCATGCTTCAGCTTCTACCCTACAAAGAATCTAGGAGCCTATGGCGATGGTGGTATGATCGTCACAAACAGCCAGGAAGTTGCGGACACCTGCAGGGCTATGCGCATGTATGGTATGAAAAAGACGTATTTTGCCGAGGTGGAAGGTTGGAACAGCCGTATGGACGAGATCCAGGCCGCAATCCTACGCGTGAAGCTCCCCCTACTCGGAGCAGCCAATGAGCGCCGCCGAGAGATTGCTGCGCAATACGCAAACAGCATCAAGAATCCGAAGCTTATTTTACCCACAGAAAGGCCAGGTGCATGGCATACGTACCACCTCTTCGTGATACGAACAGCTGACAGAGACACCTTGATCAAGCATCTGGAACAGCATTCGATCGGCCATGGTTTCCACTACAAACATCCGGTTCACCTGCAGACGGCGTATGAAGGATTGGGCGGTAAGAAAGGCGATCTGCCCAACACAGAAAAGGCAGCTGACGAGATAATTTCTCTGCCGATATTCCCTGAACTCACGGACGCAGAGGTCGACACTGTGATCAAGGCGCTCAATTCATTTTAGATCAAACTATCTCATGACACCCTCCAAGAAAAAAATAGTCTACCTTCAACATTATGGCGGCCGTCTCGGCAACCAGCTCTGGCCTTCTGCTGCGCTCTATGCGTACTGCATAGAGAAGGGCTATGAGTTCAGGAACTATTGTTTCTCAACATACAGCGATGAAATAGAGATGCCTGTAGGCAACTGGCTGATTTGGTTGCTATTCTATTCGCCGCTCCGGAAAATATCCTTCAGGAAATGGTCTCCACTCAGACATTGGGTATTTCCAAAATATACCAAACGCACTCTCGCCAAACATCCAGAAACAATCAACGATACTGTAGAAGTTGATTCTTGGCGTCCTTTCTATTTGCCGCCGACCGAGGTAGCTGATACGGATCAGGCACGCAAACTCAAAATGATTGAGGACTCAGGCGACAGTGCTGCATATGTGACTGGATGGATGTACCGCAATCCGATTGGCATGGAAAAATATCGAGCTGACATCATGACCGCGATTAAACCTAAGAAAAAAGTGCGAACCCACGTCTCCTCTGTACTCGCTTATCCTCGTGCTAATTTCAAACACGTCGTCGGTGTCCACTTCCGCCTCGGTGATTATCGTTATGTCGAAGAGAAGAAATTCTTCTTCGAACCACAGCAGGTTGAAAAAATACTCACTGAGTATGTCACACAATCCGGCATGCAAACCCAAGACATCTGCTTCGTGATATGCTCCGATGAGAAGCTCAACCCTGACCATTTCAAAAGTATTAACGCATTCTTCCCCACAGGATCTCCTGCGGAAGACCTTTTCACTTTGGCCGCAACCGACGTGATCATCGGCTCAGACAGCACCTTTGGCCCTTTTGCCGCATGGTATGGCAATGTACCTTTCATCATATTTGATCGTACAGGCATCGACTGGGAGTACTACAAGGGTAAGGAGAAATTCTTCGTGACCACCAAGCCGAATCGTGTATTCTACTAACTCACACATATGACCCGATTCACCAAAAAAGATTTTCTCGAGCAGGCAACCGTAGCAATCTGGAAAACAGGCGCAACCGAATATTTCGAGACAGCACCCTACCATCCCGACGAGGCATATCCAGAATATCCTTTTGGCGTGGATACCATAAGTACAGGGGTGAAGAATCCCGCATACTCGGGGGTACGCGAAGTACTACACACCCTTGGCTTCGATGCACAAAACTACGGAACGAAGAATTGGAACCCTCTCTCGGACATCATAGCTAAGGGTAATACTGTAGTCATCAAGCCCAATGCCGTCTGGGACAAAAACCTCAATCGCGCAGCATCTTCATTTGCGAGCATCACCCACGGATCAGTCATGCGCGCGCTTGTCGACTATGCGTACATCGCGCTCGGCGGCACCGGTAGAATCGTCATCGCTGATGCGCCGATCATACCCTCGAATTTCGACAACTGGAGGAAGATCACAGGTATGGATGAGATGATTGCACTTTATAAGAAGGAAAAGAATTTCGATCTCGAAGTCTACGATTTGCGCACCCTCATCGCTCCGTGGGATGCAAAGAGTGGCTATAGCCCATCGAGTCTACGCGAAATCAAAGAACGCGACCCCGCCGGATATCGTGAGATCGATCTCCGCGGCAGCAGCGAATTTGCGAAACTCACCGAGAAACAATGCTCACTCTTCTATGGTGCCGACTACGACAATCAACACACGGTACGCAACCATACCGGTGGCGCACATCGCTACAAGGTTGCTCAGACATTCCTCAATGCCGACGTCATCATCTCCGTACCCAAGCTCAAGACACACATGAAGGTTGGCGCCACACTGAATATCAAATCAATGGTCGGAACCCAGGGAGATAAGAATTATATCCCCCACTGCAGGATCGGCGACCCGTCACGCGGTGGAGACGAGTACCCTGATCTTGGCATGTTCCAGAATGCACTCAATCGCTTCCGCATGTGGGGCGAGCTTCATGTACTCTCCCATGAGAACAAGCTGGCAGATACCATATACCGCTGGTTCCTACGTCCGATACAATACTACGGACAAGGCGTCGCAGATCGTATCGGTCGCAAGAAATGTGGAAAAGACTATATTGGCAACATCAACGGTGGATCATGGTACGGCAACGATACCGCATGGCGCATGAGCCTCGATCTCATCCGCATCATCTTGTATTCCGACAGACAAGGAGCCCTGCAAAATACTCCACAGAGAATATTCTTGGCGCTCACCGACGGTATCATCGCTGGAGAAGCTGAGGGTCCGCTCCGCCCTTCG